>MDTC01098726.1_pt1 | contig 18798 bp, 17 predicted proteins | sample 811181 | NCBI WGS metagenome assembly MDTC01 (sample SAMN05326644, study PRJNA326480) | marine metagenome | isolation source: seawater | place: Pacific Ocean: North | collected 2011
AGCAGGAAGCTGCGAAGTAGTGATTGCAAGTGTCGGAGACGCCAGCACAAAAGAACTCGTTATAAAAGGCTTAGCTATGGGGGCCGATCGCGGCTTACTTATCAATAATGAAGGCCTTGAAGATTCGGACTCATTGACTGTTGCAAAGCTATTAGCTGCTGCTGTCAAAGATGAAGCTCCTGATGTTGTTCTTTGCGGAAAACAAGCTATCGATGATGACAACATGCACGTCGGTACAATGTTGGCAGAGCTTTTGGATTGGCCTCATGTCAATGTCGTGAATAAACTAGAAGTTAATGACGGCTCTGCAACAGCTGAAAGAGAAGTAGAAGGCGGACAAGTTGAAGTATATGACTTCAGTCTACCTGCAGTCATCGGCGCTAATAAAGCACTTAACACTCCGAGATACGCTTCTCTACCCGGCATCATGAAAGCGAAAAGGAAGCCATTTGACAACAAATCAGCTTCTGATTACGGCTTAGATGCAGCTCAATTAAAAAGTGAAGTTAAAGTTTTGGTACATGGATTTGAATATCCTCCAGAGAAACCAGCTGGACAGATCTTCCAAGGAGAAGATGTAGCGGTAATGGTAGAAAAAGTTGTTGGACTTCTTCGAGATGAAGCTAAGGTATTGTAGGGAGACAAAATAATGAAAGTACTTGTATATATTGAACAAAGAAGCACAAAAATTAAAGCTAATGCTTTTGAAACTCTGACCAAAGGCTTGGAGCTAGCGGGAAGCCCCTCCAATTTAGCAGCCGTTGTTGTTGGAAAAGGAGCATCGGGCCTAGCATCAGAGTTAGAGGGCTACGGACCGGATAAGGTATACGTGGTTGAAGGAGATGAGTTTGAAAACTACAACGTAGTTTCCTATAGCGCTGGCATCGAAGAAGCTATCAAAGCATTCAGCCCAAACCTAGTGCTGGGAGCAGCTTCTCCACTTGGACGCGACGTTTTTCCTCGCCTAGCTGCCAGATTAAATAGTGGTATTTTGACAGATTTAGTTGAAATAAGTTTAGATGGCGACAATGTTAAAGGCAAAAAGCCAATGTACTCTGGTAAAGTGCTTGCAAACGTCGCAATTCAAAACAGTGAAATCCAATTTGCTACAATCAGGCCTAATACCTTTGCGGCAGAGAAAAAGTCAGAAGGTTCTGCAACAGCAGAAATTCTTTCCGTATCAGTGCCTACCACAGTAAACCTGAAAACTAAAGAAATCCGTAAGGGTGAAAGCAATAAGGTAGACCTCACTGAAGCTGTGACAATCGTAGCCGGTGGCCGAGCGATGGGAAACAGTGACAACTTCAAAATTCTTGATGATTGCGCAGACACAATCGGAGCCACAGTAGGTGCCTCAAGAGCAGCTGTTGACTCCGGATATGCAACTCATACAATGCAAGTGGGACAAACAGGAAAAACGGTCAATCCAAGCCTATACATTGCATGTGGAATCAGTGGATCTATCCAGCACATGGCAGGTATGAGAACATCTAAAGTTATCGTAGCTGTAAATACTGATCCAGAAGCACCAATATTTGGAGTGGCTGATTATGGAATCGTTGCGGACTTATTTGAAGCAGTTCCGTTAATGACAGGTAAGTTTAAAGAACTAAATAGATAAGTTTAAAAATCTTATCGACTAAACATTAAGAGTTCTATCCTCATAGGGGTAGAACTCTTCTTTTTTCTAAGAGAAGGAAGGCTCAACACCCGTAAATTCTGAAAAAGCCCGCGAATTAGCAACTTGTTTTGTTGGACCAGCTTCACAGAGCTGACCAGATCTTAACAACAAGACCTCGTCACTAATCCCAAGCACAGACAAACGGTGGGCTACAACGATAATTGTGACCCCCTGATTCGCAACATCTTTAAGACACTGATAAAACATAGCCTCGGATTCGGGGTCCAGAGCTGAAGTGCCTTCGTCAATCAATATCAGATCAACTGAATGATAAAGAACCCTGGCTAATAAAACCCTTTGCTCTTGCCCACCAGACAAGCTAAGGCCACCTGTCCCTATCTTAGTTTCTCCACCCTTAGGCAGGTCAGAAACAAACTCATACAAGCCGACTTTTTTTAGAGCTAATTCCGCTTTATTCAAATTTAGACTATCAACAGGCCAAGCAATATTGGCAAAAACTGTGTCCGGAGCAAGCGCTATACCTTGAGGTACATAACCAATTAATTCTGTTCCCAGTCTCATTTCTCCATTAAAATGAACCTGCTTAAGCAAAGCTTTCAGTAAAGAAGTTTTACCAGAACCAGATGCTCCACAGATGGAATAAACTCTACCTTTCTCAAAATTATATGAAAAGCTATGTAATGCCCAACCTATCTGACCGGGAAATCTTACGCTCAATCCATTGATTTCAATATGATTTTTTGAATCAATAACAGAAGGGGTATCTGGCTTTTTCCATTCTCGCTCGGTAAGCCAGGCAAAATGAGATTCAACTCTGGCCATCGCAGCAGTACCTTCTTTATTGGTATTTAAATAGCGCCCAAGCCTGCCAGCGGATTGAGCCATAACAGCCAGAGTGGAAAAGAAAGAGAGCAAGACACCGCCACTTATTTGCCCCCCTTGAACCTCAGATAAAGCCAAGTAGAGAACTATAACCATTGCACCAACGGCGGAAATTTCCATCACAGGTGAAGTACGCGCCCTCACTCTAGCCACCTTTAGAAATCGCTGAAACAATGTTTCAGTTAAACCTTCCATTTTCTGAATTTCTAGGTGCTCAGTGCCATGTTGCTTTATAGTCTCAATCCCAAGTAAACGCTGCTGAAGCCACTCCCCCAACTGAGAAAACTGGTCAAGAGCACCGGCTGATCTATTTCGTATTTTCTTGCCAATTCTCGACAATAAAAACGCTGCGGGAATAACACCGATAATAAAAACTATAAATAGCCGCCAAGACATCATCACAAGAGAAGACATCAGAAACCCCATTTGTAAGAGCTCCCTAGGTAAACCACCATAAAAATGGACTATATATTCCCTTGTCATACGCAAATCCTGCGTCACAGCACTAGCGAGTTCATTACTTCGATCCACGCCTGACTCAATTGGAGACTGATCCAAAAATCGATGAACAATGGCTGAACGGATCTGCTTAGATATTAGCTCCCCTAACCTTTCCCATAAAAACCATTGCCCCGCCGCCAATAAAGCCCTGACGGTAGCCAAAAAAACTAATAATATTGGAAACCAAAACCACAAAGTCTCTGCAGCCAAGTATTCAGGGATGCCCATTTTGCTGAAAATCGTTGCATAACCCTCACCAAATAACTTGCTCAGCTGAACCAACTGGTCACTCGAGCTCAACAAAATACTCTGTAGAGCAGGGCCAATAAGGGAATATGCTAAAGCGGAGACAAACCCCAAAGCAAAAGACATCATTGTTGCAATGGAAATAGTTAGAACATGGCGATGAAGAAAACGCCTAATCAATAGAACTCCAGATCAAGGGGAATTTGCTGGTGCGAAGAGGGGGACTTGAACCCCCACGTCCTTGCGGACACTAGCTTCTGAGACTAGCGTGTCTACCAATTTCACCACCTTCGCCTAGGCACGAGGAACCTCGTGTCTACCTCAAATCATGAAATGGCACAAGAAAGATACCTAAGCTATATCAGAAATATTCTCAATAATCTTAGAAGCAAGTCCATATTCGACCGCTTCCTCTGCACTCATCCAATAGTCCCGCGTCGTATCTTCTTCGACTTTCCCAAGAGACTGACCGCACTCATCTGACAGTAACTTATTGATTTTAGCTCTAGTTTTAATAATTTCTCGAGCCGTAATCTCAATATCAGAGGCCTGCCCCTGGACCTGACCACCAATCAGTGGCTGATGAATTAGAAACTTAGAATTAGGGGTTGAATATCTATGCTGCTTTGGTGCGCCACAGTTTATAATTGTGGCTATACTCGCACAAAGCCCTGTCGTAATAACTTTTACTTCTGATTTAATAAATCGCATCGTGTCATATATTGCGAATCCGCTATTTACTTCACCACCAGGAGAGTTGAGATACATATGAATGGGTTTATCCGATTCAATATCTAATGCGAGCAATTGGCTGACTACCGTCTTGGCTACAGCTGCATTTATACCTTCAGAAATAAACAATGTTCTACTTTCCAACAATTTCATTTCTGTTAAATTCGTCACCAGCTGGTCTAACACCGCCATATTTTCAATTTTCATAGTCTACCTCTGGTCGTTTCTAATTAGTCTCGCCGATACATCTCGAATGAATATTCTATATCCATTATGTGTAAATTAATACACCCTTCAAGGGGCGGCATTAAAGCTCCGCAGATCCCGCTCTAAGTTACCAGCTCCGCAAATAAAATACCACACTACTCACAGACCGAAGCACAGCAATTTTTGTCCTATAAAAGTCATTTTTTGGTTATTTCACTATATGAATGCACAGCACAAATATCTAACAGATATTTGTGCTGTGCATTCTAAAGAAGGGACTGAGGATCTACATCAATAGTCATCCGAATATCCTTCGGTAAAACACTGAATGCTGCCTGAAAACCCCTAGCCGATTCATGCAAGGCTGGGAGATCAGATTGGTGGGATTTCATAAAAATACTTTTCCTATATCTGCCTCTAACCAAACTAATCGGCGGATCAGCTGGCCCTAAAATAGCTATTTTAGGATCTCGATGATCTACTTCTTCCCACCATTTTTTTACAACACTATTAAAAGCATCTAAGGTTTTTTCACAGCGACTCGAGTAGTCAATCGCAATCATCCGACCATAAGGAGGATAGCCTAAGTCTTCTCTAAACTTTAGTTCACTCATCGCAAAGCTCTCATAGTCCTGCAACATAGCTGACGCCAGAACTGCATGGTCTGGCTTAAATGTCTGTATCATTACTTTACCTGCAAGTTCTGCTCTGCCAGCTCTGCCTGAGGACTGAACCAATAACTGAAAGCCTCTTTCTCCAGCACGAAAATCTGGCAAATTAAGGGTTTGATCTACCTCCAAAAGAATGACAAGAGTAACATTCGGAAAATCGTGCCCTTTCGCCAGAATCTGAGTACCCACCAGAATATCAATTTTCTTAGCTTTAAAATCTGACAAAGAAGCTTCCATCGCCCCTTTCTTTTGCATTGAATCAGAATCAATTCGACACACCCTTGCGCCCGGCAAAAGATGTTTTAGATAATGCTCTGCTTGCTGGCTGCCATATCCTACGACTTTAAATTGCTCTTCCCCTTTGCCCGCCGTAGCCGAATTTACAGACTTTGTGTAACCACAGTAATGGCATTTAAGTTCAGTATTGTAATCATGAACAGTTAGACTAATACTGCAGCTCGGACAAAGTAATGGGCTATTATCATCCAGATTCAACAAAAATGAAGCATAACCTCTCCGATTTACGATGACGATGGCCTGGTGACCAGCACATTGGTTTTCCTTCAGAGCATCAATTATTTCAGTAGAAAACAGCCCATTCACCTGATCGGACAAATCTGAAACCACTCTTTTCAAAGGGGGGCGCAACAAATCTACTGCCGGCAAAGAAGACCCTTTGGGCCTCTCTTTAAGAGACAGCACTCTATACTTGTTTGTTTTCGAATGATACCAACTCTCTAAGGAAGGTGTTGCGCTTCCCAATACAACGGTAAGGTCCTCTAATGAACTGCGAAGAATAGCTATATCACGGCCATTATAAGTCACACCAGTATTCTGCTTATAGCTACCATCATGTTCTTCATCGACTACAATCAATTTTAAGCATCGAAAGCGACAAAAAACTGCCGATCTAGGACCTAACAATATCTTGGCTTCACCCGACACCACCTTTTGCATCTCTAGCCAACGTTTGCTTTCAGTCATATTAGAATGGACCACAGCTACCTGCCCGGGGAATCTTTCTCCGATGCGAGCTGTCATTTGAGGCGTCAACGAAATTTCAGGAACCAGCATTAACGCCTGCTCGCTCTCACCTAAAGCATCAAACAACTTCAGATAAACTTCGGTCTTACCAGAGCCAGTTACTCCCCATAGTAAAAAGGGAATACTATTCGAAGAATATAGACCTTCTTCTTTTATAACTTGAACTGCATGACTCTGCTCTGGAGTCAAAGGAAAACCAGGAGAGACCGCACGAATCGGGCCTACATTTTTTTGTGACTTATTTTCTTTTCGACCAATATACTGAGAACTTTTTTCTGAAATGAAACCATTTTTAATCAACCGCTCAGCAGTAATCAGGTCACTAGACGGCCAAGCCTTCAGCTTCTTTTTGAATACAGCTTCTGATAAAAATTTCTTAGTTTTGAAGCATTCTGCCAGAAAATCACCTTCAGCAGTCTCTTTTAAACTAGCTTGATCTAGGCCTTTCGACTCAATAAAAATTTCCTTTTTCTTTACCATCTTCTGCCGACTAGCAGGAAGCATCGTCCTTAAAACTTCCCCAAGTGGAGCTAGGTAATAGCGAGACATCCATCGAGCCATCTTGAGCATGTTCATACTATAGCTAGGGCTATCCTCAAGCACTTCAATTATTTTTTTGAGTTTGCGATCAGAATTAATTGCAGCAACGGATTCTTCCATCACAACACCAATAATCTTTCTTGCGCCAAAAGGAACGAGAACCCTCGTACCGGGAGTCACTACATGATCACATTTATATGTGAAGGTCCCATGCAAAGGTAACGGAATAGCTACCTCTAATTGACATATATCATCACCCAAAACTCTACCCCAACCCTTATAAAACAGCCTTATCGTTCATGTAAAACCTGTGATACATCAATGTAATTCCCTTGCCTATAGTGTCATTATAAGATAGGTTCCTATTCCCTTGTAATTAGTGTTCATTGGTAACTTCCTAATTTCAGCGAAGTCGCCGTTAACTTTCCGAAATATAAAGAAAAGTTATCTCGAACCTAACAAGAATGGAGTTCCTTAATCAATGGCATACGCGAAGAAAAAGCGTCGACTTTTGTTCAGACGTAAAAGAACATTAGATCCTAATATCACTATCGATTACAAAGATCCTGATGTCTTAAAGAGATTTATTACCGATAGAGGCAAAATAATACCTCGAAGAATTTCGGGAGCAACAGCAAAACAACAAAGAGCAATCTGCAAGGCAGTCAAAAGAGCTAGGTATTTATCCCTACTGCCATATTCTCTTGCACACAGACAAGAAAGAAGCTTTGCAGCTGAGATGTCTGCTATCGCATCTTCAAGCATGGGTGCTAGCCGTCCTCATAGTCGACCTGGAAGACCCAGCAGTAGACCAGATTCAAGAGGTGGCCGAGATGAAAGCAAAGCTCATAGTGATGACTCATCAAGCCCAGCGAAGGAGGACTAATCCATGTCTAGACGATGTGAACTGACAGGAAAAGGCGTTCAGAGCGGACACAGAGTTTCTCACTCTAACATCAAAACAAAGCACAAATTTCGCCCTAACCTGCAGACTAAGCGATTTTGGTCTCCAAGCCTGAAGAAATTTGTAACTCTGAAAGTGGCTGTATCCACGATCCGCACTATCGACAAAGTCGGATTGGATGTATTTGCCAAGCGAAACAACATTAAATTAAAGTAAATCTGGAGGTAAATAATGGGCCGGGGTGATAATCGCCGAACAGCAAAAATGCGGCGCCGAAGAGGAATCGCTAAACTAAAAGCCAGAATTCTGAAGAAAATAAATGCAGGTAAAAGCAGCTAAATGAAATAGTTTAGTAGTTCTGCATAGTTTTTCAGCGAATAATTATTAATAAATTCAAAAGCATGGGGATTTTTTCACCATGCTTTTTTTTATAGGCAGATTCTGCTCTCTCGATCCCAACCAATCCACCGAAACAAAACATGTTCCACACATTAACTAGGACATGTTGTTATGAATATTCGGATTCTTCTGTTACTTCAGTTTGTGCTCTTTAGCGCTCCATATGCACACGGCCTAACCGCTAACAGCCAAATCATTTATACCAATCAAACTGGTCAGAAATACGGAGGGACCGGCTCAGTATTCGATATAGTCCAAGGTATTGGAAAATTTGCCATTGGAGTGCGAACTATGGCAACAGGATCCCAAACAGGGCAAGAGTTCTATCAACTACACTCCGGCATATTGTCAGAGTGGCTTATTTCACCCGGCTGGCTGCTCCATTCCTCAATCGGGCCTTTCCAGGAAACAGGTTTCAACAGCTATAAAGGTAGCTATAGCCTCAGAGGTACATGTATCTCAGGGGGTCTGTTCAGAGTAACTGAGCTATATCCTGAGGTAGAAATTGCATGGGGAACTATCTGGGCAAAATTTAATGGAAAAGGTTCATACTCAAGCGGCGAGAAAATCACCAGGGGACGAATAGCAAAAGGAGTAGGACTAGCCCTAAAAATTAATCTTCTTATTTAATTACCTATACTTACGAATACAAAGTCTCAAAGTAAACCGTTTTTCTTGACATTCTTAGTCACGATTGGTATCTGCTACCTTCCTAATGACCTGTACAAAGGAATTAAAGTGGCACAGCACAAATCGGCAAAGAAAAGAATTAGAATCACCAAAAGAAAAAATGAGAGAAACTCTCAGTATCTTTCATCCGTAAGAACTGCAGTGAAAAAATTTCGTTCAGCTGCTGAATCCGGAGAAGGAAAAGACTCTATAAAAGAGCTATACACTAAAGCTCAATCTATGCTTTCTAAGGCTGCAAATAAAGGCATCCTGCATAGCAATACAGTCGCAAGAAGAGTTGGTCGCTTGGCGAAGCTATTACGCTTAATCGAAGAAGGCAAGCCTGCGCCAATGCCTAAGAAATCGACCAAGAAAAAGACTGGAAAATCTTCAGTTTCAAAGAAGTAGATAACGGCGACATGAAGGCGCACTTTAACCAGTGTCGCTTGATATAACAAGTCATATTATCTACTAATCTTTGTTCTCGAGACGCTTAGCCTCTTGCCAGAGGCTTTCTTTTAATTTGCGTGAAGCAGTACGAATGTCTAGACCCTTAGCTTTCGATAAAGCCTCCACCGACTTAAACCGGTTAAGAAATTTTATATTTCCAGAATTAGAAGCTATCTCAGGATCGATTTTCAAATGACGGCATAACTGCGCTAGGGAAAAGTAAACATCACCTAGCTCAAGTTCTAGGCGATCCGAACTTTGACTGCCGAGCTCCGCCTTTAACTCGACTATTTCTGATTGGAACTGGTCAAATACTGTCTCGACATTGGGCCAGTCAAAGTCAATCTGCTTGGCAACCTTACCAATTTCATAGGCCTGCGCTGTAGACGGATGAGTATCCCGAACACCTTCAAACACACCATTTCCGCCGTCAGAACCTTTTCTCTCTTCGGCTTTAATCTTCTGCCATTGCTCACTCACTTGCTCGGCTGTTGCCAACTCTCCGCCACCAAAAACATGAGGGTGCCTACGCTTCATTTTTTCAGTAATACTAACGAGGACTTTTCTGATATCGCTGTTCTTATGATCCATTGCCACTTGAGCATTTAGAACTACCTGCAACAACACATCACCAAACTCATCCTGCATGTCTTGGCTATGATTACGCCCCATCGCTTCTACAGCCTCATAGGCCTCCTCAAGCATATACTTTCTCAAAGTCAGGTGATTCTGCTTCAAATCCCAAGGACACCCCGTCTTCGGATTGCGAAGAGCCCCAACAACCTTAACAAATTCCTTAAATAGCTCGCCTGCTTCTTCAGCCACAAGATTAAGTTCTTTGTCCCAGTTATTTTCAGAATTATCATACGCCACTATTTGACCTCTATAATTGGTGGTAAAAAGTCATTATTAACGGACAGACCCATCAGAGCCTGCGCAGTTGCGGCAAAATGAGCAATAGAGAACTGACCATCAGCCAGCTGATACTGATCATTTCCCCTTGGATCGTATACTATGAAAGGTACATCACTGAGCGTGTGGGATGTCTTCGGGGGAGGTAGCTGATCCGGCAACAAATCTCTCCAACCAAGAATGGGTTTGCCTTCGTACATTTCATCACAGTTACCATGATCAGATGTAACAACAAGAATTGTGTCCGTAGCCTCACATGCTGAAACCAGCTTTCCCAACATCAAATCCACAACAGACACAGCAGCAACTGATGCCCCTAGATTACCTGTATGACCAACCATATCTCCGTTGGCAAAATTTATCCTGCCAAAATCAAATGTACCCCGTTTTAAACGATCAATGGTAGCTTCCGTAATCTCCCAAGCTTTCATTGCTGGTCTCTTATCAAAAGAAATATTATCCGAAGGTATCTCAACATATTCCTCGATTTTAGGATCAAAGAAACCTGATCTATTGCCGTTCCAGAAGAATGTAACATGCCCATACTTCTGGGTCTCACTGCAAGCAAACTGTTTTATACCGGAATAAGCAAACTGCTCTCCTAAAGTATTCGCAATAGCAGGAGGAGGCACCAAGAAATTGCCCGGAATATGCTCATCCCCATCATATTCCATCATCCCAACATAATGCACATCGGGAAAACGTTCTCGATCAAATACAGAGAAGTCCTTCTCAGTAAAAGCCTTCGATATCTCAATTGATCGATCACCCCTAAAATTAAAAAAGACGACACCATCTCCATCATTGATTGTACCAACAGGTTTACTGTCTTTATCTGTGATAACAAAAGCAGGAAGATACTGATCACCCAACTCTGGATCTTCACGAAAAACAGACATAGCTTGACCTATCGATAGAAACCGATTCTCAGCTTTACCTAAAACATGGGCCTTCCATCCACGTTCAACCATACTCCAATCAGCATCATAGCGGTCCATTGTAGTTGTCATACGCCCGCCACCTGATGCAACCTTGACATCAAAAGAGATAGATCGAAGATGATTCATCACCTTTTCCAATCTATGAATATAAATCTCAGCGGATTTTTCGCCAACATCACGACCATCCAGAAGCAAATGGAGACGGACACACTTCACACCATCTTTTTTAGCTTGTTCAATCAACTGGTGCAGGTGATCCTGATGCGAATGAACATTACCATCAGAAAGCAAACCGATAAAATGCAAAGTTCCAGCACCCGAAAGATTGGAGAGGAGGCTTTTCCAGCCTGAGGCATTAAAAATTTCACCCGATGTCATCGCATTGCGGACAAGCTTCGCCCCTTGATCAAATACCCTTCCAGCACCCAGAGCATTGTGGCCGACCTCACTATTTCCCATATCTGCATCAGAAGGTAAACCCACATGGCTTCCGTGAGCTTTCACCTTTGTATATAACGCATATTTTTTTAAGCGATCCAGTACAGGCGTCCATGCTAATTTAACGGCGTTACCAAAATCAGAATCCGTTTCACCAACACCATCCATCACTACTGTCAGTAACCGCCTTTTCACTATAGACAAAAAAGGCCCTCCTCTTTTACTATAAGCCTTCACCACTGGGAGGAAGCCTACCTCAACTTTGCAGTCTCTGCAATCGGCCCAGCTTTACTACTGGTACTGATAATATTTATATCTTGGAATGCAAAAAAGACTGTTATATATGTTTTATAAAGGTAAATCATGAGAGCTATTTTACAAAGGGTTTCAGAGGCATCTGTTACCACCAACGAACAAACTATTGGCAAGATAGGTTTCGGTTGGTTAGTGCTATTAGGCTTCCAAGAAACCGATGACGACGAGGATATCGAGTATGTCTGTCAAAAAGTTCTCAAACTTCGACTTTTCCCAGATGAAGAAAATAAATTCAACCTATCTGTGCAAGACATCAAGGGAAGCCTGCTATTGGTAAGCCAATTCACACTCTATGGTGACTGCAGAAAAGGGAATCGTCCTAGTTTTCAAAAAGCAGCACCTGTAGGAAAAGCAGAAACTTTATGGTTAAAATCAGTACAAGCTTTTAAGAGAAGCGGAATAACCGTAGAAACTGGTCAATTCCAGGCAAATATGAAGATATCTCTAATAAATGACGGTCCGGTTACCATGATATTGGAAAGTAAAGCTAAATAAATTCTGGGGATAATACTTGCGACCTTGCCTCGAAAAGACCTAAAGGCGAATCAAAGATACTCTTGGATATAGCTCGAAGCAACTTTCAGATTTAATGGGTTAATCAGATCCCATGCTCTCAGTATCCTCAATACCAATCTTATTGTAAAAAAGCTCATCAATCGTTTTCTTAATCAATATCCATAACAGCTCACGATCTCCACACTGAGCAAAGACTCCCAAAGGAATCTGAAAGCCACCCTTATCTTTGCGCCCACCGCCATAAAAAACACCATGCTGGTCTTGCCCAAAAACATCCTTGATCCACTTATCAGGATCAAGGGTATGCGACCTGGTTCTCAAAGAGCCATCAATAAAACCGCCACCAACTACACCAAAAACCACTACAGTATCGATTCCTTCTCTATGCAGCAAGTAATCGGCACATTGACCAATCCCATCTCTATCCTCTTCCCTCACATACCCCACCCCAGAAAACATAAACGTGCCTTTAATGTCTTTCCTCTGGAGTGCAATTTGTGTGAGATCCATTGTTTTAGCCGGTATCGATTGCCGCGAAATTAAAAATAAAAGGTCCTTGTCCACAGATCTAGATAGGAAGCGACTAGCCTTATAATCAAGAGGAGTAGCATTTACATAGTTATCAGTATCTGACCTCACACCATGCATCAATGCCGTTGCAATTTTGGTTTGATCGGTATTTTCGCCCGTAAAATTTAATCTCGGATCGCTAAGATACTCGCCATAAATCGCCGAAGTAGAACCAACATCCTCTCTAATATCAATAAATAATCCTGATATAGTACCAAGCTTTTTATGATGATCTACAAATACCAGTAATTTACAACTATCAGGTAGCTTAATCGGCAACTCAACATTCTGAGAATCATTTATCGCATAATAATCATAACTACCATAATCGAATTGCTCGGAATATTCTTCAATATCCAAGTCTAACTTCTTAACTAAAGCTCTATTTTCGTGGTGAGATATTTGCTCAAAATGGATTATCGTTGATTGAATATCAAACTGAGAAGCTAAAAAAGAGAGTGCTAGAGAGGTGGCTATATTATCTGGATCAGGATAGCCTTTTATACAAATCAAAAGCCTTTTACCTGTGGCTTCCTCCAGTGTCCCTATTAAACGATCGGTCATTGAAGCTGGTTTTGCATTATTACCCTCCGCACGCTCACCCTCACCGAGAACAGATCCTTCATCATCCGTATCCGGATCATCATCTCCATCAGCCTGTAACTTAAGCTTGAGAAGTTCCTGCTCCTTCTCTTTTATTTTTGAATTAATGGATGAGCTCAAGGATACCTCCCGGCCTTCAAACACAGTATCAATGTAAGTCATTACTACACCCTATCAGGATTATATCATTTAACACTAGTCACTTACCCCTTGCAGCTGGGTTAATAGTACCCGGGGCGCTGGGAAATCCCTGAACCAAAATATCTTTCCGTTTTTAGACAGCGATTCATCTACCAAATTTGAAATTTCATTATCTTTCTTAAAACTACTACATAAACCAATCAATAAAATCTGATTTAGATGACCTTTTCGGCCAGTTAACCGTCGACTAACTTCCCCCTTATGCCACTTGTGAAACAACTCACAATGCACTTTCTGCCTATCTGGCCCCACAAAAGTAAAGTCCGGGAAAGACCAGTTCTGTTTACCCAAATCTAAAACTTCATTACCAGGCAATGCTTTCCAACCCGACTCCTTGGAATTTCCCTGGAAAAAATCTAATAATGATGCAAATTCAGGAGGTATATAACCGGAAGGTTCCTTATAGTGGGTTTTAATACCGGAGGTATGATCTATACTTAATACTCCTTTTTTTTTCTTAATCATTAGCTCAGAGCAAATCGACCATTCTGGAAAATGCATAATCCAAGGAATAAAATTAGCTAATCGAAGACCATACGCTTGAGAGCTCTGAAATAAAGATAGGGGACCACTAATAGTGAGCGTATAACCTTTTTTAACCGATTCACTTTTCCCTATTTTTCCTAACAATCGATTAAATCTCAGCAACCGCAAAAGGCCTCGATATTGGCTCAATTGATCTGATGCCAGAGATATTGAAATCTCACTGCTATGCAAGACGAGGCCTTGTAAAAGGGCCAGATTATATCTATGCAATAGACCTATCCCGTCAATATCTTTAAATTTATTGATAGTTTTAAATTCCGGTAAATCGGCATAAAGCTGAGATCTAAGTTCATTTATTGGTACACCAGCTTCTTTCTCAACCAAGCTCTCAAAACTAGTAATTTTCAAATCACTTTCCTGACGGCACTTTTCAGAAATCGATAGCCAATTTTGCCGAATTTCGCTCAGGGCTGCGGAATCATCGTAAGAACATCGATCTTCCAGTAATTTTTTGAAAGACGTAAAAAGACTATGGTCGACATACTCAAGGTCCTCTAAGTCCGATACTAAAGATTGAGAAGTGCATCCCTGTCGAAGCTTAAAGATCTGTATCATATCCTCAGCCATTGAAACTAATTCCTTATCAGAAGTATCAATAAGCTTGGGAGTGATCTTACCTTTTCGATGAAAATACTTAATTTGATCTTTGGTAAGCATAATGCTGTTTTCTCCGCTTGTTAGCTGCAGTCTCACTAGTATCTCTAGAAATAACTTCGTAAAAAACAGCCCTCTTACCTTCTCGATGACGCAAAATCCGCCCTAACCGCTGAACGTGCTCTCTCACACTACTACCACCAGAAACAATAATAGCTACACTAGCTTCAGGAACATCAACACCCTCATTCAATACTTTTGAAGTAACTAATACGGATAATGTCCCCTGACGAAAACTATCCAAAAAATATTTTCGTTCTTTCGGCTTTGTCTGATGGGTTAACACGGGCAAAAGAAACAAGCGGCCGATCTTATAAGCAAGCTTATTATCTTCCGTAAAAATTATCGTTTTGTCTGACCTGTGCTTCTGTAAAATTTCCCAAACATGCTCAAGCTTCGCCTCACTAGCCTGTGCAATATGCTTCTGTAACCGATGGGCCTTCAGGGCATCTCGGCCTCCAGGTAATCGAGCCGCTTTTCGAATAAAATCCTGCCAACCCCATGGCTGACTGAAGTTTATTTTGTTAGCCCTGACAAACTTCAAATAAATATCTCTAGCTTCTTGATACCTCGCGAGATCGCCAGCTTTCATCGGAACTTCAATTGAAACTACATCATATGGAGCCAATACGTTCGGACCCAAATCTTCAATCTGACCAACAAAAATCTTTTGTCCTAACAATCTATAGATCAAAGACTCTTTACCATCTACTCTATCAACCGTAGCTGAGAGCCCCATTCTAAATGGGGCGATAGAGGCCTCTCCAATAATTTGATATTGAGGCGCTGGTAAGTGATGACATTCATCACATATGAGAAAGCCGAAGTCTTTTCCTATCGTCTCAATATTCAATACGGCAGAATCATAAGTCGAAACAGTTATGTCCCTAATTTCCTTTTTGCCCCCACCCAACATACCAATAGGTACATCGAAAAATTCTGAAAGCACCGCACACCATTGTTCCATCAGATCAATAGTAGGAACAACTACAAGCGTTGGGCGCCCAACATAACCCATTGCAATAACAGCGAGTATTGTCTTTCCAGCACCTGTTGGTAACTCAATAACACCCTGATACCCGTTATCCTGCCAAGATTTTATGGCCTGGGTCTGATGCTCACGTGGTTCAATTTTTTTTTTGAAGTTGAGATCCAACTTAGAATAGTTACGGGCATTATCTACGACATTGCGAGACTCAGAAGTCAGCTGCAAGACTATTTCTCGATAACTACGAGCAGGAGCTCGGTAGCAACCAGTTCTGTTATCATATTTTACAGCAGGGTAATCGAGTTCGAGATTTTTACCTAACTCACCATCCAATAAGATTGTTCCGCAGTCAAATGTCAAACGAAGATCAGTCATCATCGTCAGATTCCTCAGTTGGATTACCTATCAAAAACTTGCCTATCATCCCTATTAACCCAACAAGCGCAACGATAGCTGAAGCATAAAAGCTATCGATTAACCACCAAGGAATTTCCTGCCCAACGATATAATAAGAAAACCAAATGTTTCCAATAATAATGAGGAAAATAAATGCCAGGGCAGACAATCGCCCCCATATACTTTTGCGCAATTCATTCATAGTAAACCCAAGCGTCAACATGACAACGAGGCCCAAAAAAGCACTAATAAAAATATCAGTTAGGCCAGAAGGTAACCAATACTACTAAAGCTAGTAATGTTCTATAAAAGAAAAAGCCCAATAGGCCATATTTTCGAAACATTGCCAATAAAAACCTAATACTTACCAACCCAGTCACTAAAGCCGTGATCATGCCCAAATAAAAATCACCATGGGCAGCGACTTGAGCCAGCTCGTCAAGGTTTAATAGAGCAGCCCCCGCCATAACCGGTGTACCCAGCAAAAAAGAAAAGCGCGCAGACGCATCACGATCTAGTTTCAACAGTCGCCCACCTAAAATGGTGACTCCACTCCTAGACGCACCCGGTATCAAGGCAATTACCTGAAACAAGCCGATGATAATGGCATCTTTAATATTAAGTTGACTTAAGCCCCTCTCCTGCGGACAAGATTTATCGCCCCACCACATAAAGAACCCAACCACTACCAAAGGAGCCACAACAAACAACGGATGATGAAACTCACGTTCAATCCAACTCTGCGCCGAAATCCCCACAATACCAGCAGGAATGCAACCGATAATTAGAGCAGGTAATAGAACATTAGCATCATGACTAGAGCTCCCTTTAAATATCCGATCCTTGAGAGCATATAATATATTCAACCAATCACGATAAAAGTATACAACAACGGAAAAAAGAGTGCCTAAATGAAGACCTATATTTTGAGCTAAGGTCAATGGCTGACCATCATTCATCCAAGCTGAGACCACAATTAAATGAGCAGACGAAGAAATCGGCAGAAACTCTGCAATTCCTTGAATCACACCCAGAACAATCAAATACAATGAATCCATAGTGACTCTCCCAATGAAAAATCAACAATTTTAAGGCAACAGCTTGGGACAAAGATTAAGGTAAAAATTCAAGATATTTATGAATTATCTCTCACGACAGTTTCTATATTATTTAAGTGTTGATAACCTAGGTCCGTAATCTCTCTGCCCCTAGGACCACGTTTGAGAAAACCTAGATGTAATAAATACGGCTCATATACATCTTCAACAGTCGATCTCTCCTCACCCACCGTCGCCGCCAAAGTTTCAACTCCAACCGGACCTCCATCATACCTATCGCGAATTGTCACCAGCAACCTCCGATCCATTTGATCAAGCCCGGCACTATCAACACCCAACCTATCGAGGGTTATACTTACTGATTCAAAGTCCAAACCTGATCTATCATGGAAATCGGCAAAGTCCCGGGCTCGCCTAAGAAAACGATTAGCCACTCGAGGAGTGCCGCGCGAGCGTTGCGCTAATTCAGCAGCAGCAGTATCTGTAATCGCAATATTGGTCAAATGAGCACTGCGCTTCAATATCTCCGCCAAAGAATTCTTGTCATAGAACTCCAAGCGCTCTTGAATCCCAAAGCGACTCATGAAGGGGCCTGATAATAATGACATTTTGGTAGTTGCGCCAACCAAAGTAAATGGATTAATAGGCATTTTCAAGGCCCTTGCTGTTGGTCCTTGTCCCACCAAAATATCTACAAAAAAGTCTTCCATTGCCGAATATAAAACTTCTTCAACCGCAATAGATAACCTATGAATCTCATCAATAAAGAGAATACTGCCCGCCTCCAGACCAGCCAATATGCCAGCTAAATCACCCGGCTTATCAATAGCGGGCCCACTAGTTTGATGAAATGACGAACCTAAATCGTTAGCAATAATCCGAGCCAAAGTTGTCTTGCCAAGGCCAGGAGGTCCGTGCAGAATCACGTGATCTAATACACGATCATTCTTTTTCGCTGCACCTACATATACTTTTAAATTATCTTTGGCTCTTTCCTGTCCAGGATAGTCATCGAACGACATTGGTCTTAAAGAAGGCTCTTGCCTTTGGATAAGATCCTCTTCATTCTCACCTAATGAAACCACTCTCTCGATAGACACACTATTTGAATCTGAGTCACTTATATTCATAGGCTGGCCTCTTTGATGCTAAAATAATTCTCCCTGCACCAAATCTTTCTCGGGAAGATTCTTAGACTTTGGCTTACCACCTCGTTTTGTCACACCTCCACGAAGTAACAGCAAAGCCTCTTTTAGCAAGGCATTGAACTCTCTATCGGAATTATTCTCCTTTAACTTCTCAATAATAGGCAGGACTACTTTGTCAGTAAAGCCAAGATTGACAAGGGCTGAGCGAATATCATCAAATACTAACTCATCGCTATCTTCATCAATCAGTTGATCTTCGATTTCATCCATATCTAGCTGCACTTCCTGCTCTGGGAGCCCTAAGGAAACTGCATTCTGCAACTTAGGAAGTTTCGCTTTAAGTTCGACCAAAATTTTCTCAGCTAATCTTTTGCCAATACCCGGTACATTTTCAAAAATACTTGTCTTGCCTTTCAACACAGCTTGGCGCACTACAGGCACAGAAAGCGTTGACAAAATAGCTAATGCCACCTTAGGACCTACACCATTCACTGAAATCAGAATTTCAAAAGCAGAGCGATCTCTGGCCGAAAGAAATCCAAATAGCCTCAATGCGTCATCTTTGACATATGTATGAATCCAGAGTTCAACGGCATTGCCTGTAGGCGGAAGTTCACATATTGCA
>MDTC01152537.1_pt1 | contig 18797 bp, 15 predicted proteins | sample 811181 | NCBI WGS metagenome assembly MDTC01 (sample SAMN05326644, study PRJNA326480) | marine metagenome | isolation source: seawater | place: Pacific Ocean: North | collected 2011
TATTGCCTCTGCATCACAAAGGGGTGTGGAGGCAGGGCAGTCGCCGGCGAGTTGGCCGTTCAGTATATCATTCGCCGGCTCACACACAGATGGAGATGAGGAAGATAAATGGAAATATGGTCTTAATAATTCGTTGGATATCGTTGAGAATAATAAAACAGTAACATACAGCACACCAGAACACTCTTCTATCAATAATATTTGTAAATGGTTAGGGGGAGGAGAGGGCTGTGTTCCAAATATTCACATAAGGGGCACGCTCCGCTCAGCGTCGAACGCTGAGCGGAGGGCAGCTGGAGGAGTGGCCGCCATGACGCTGGGAGACCGTCCCGAATTAGCCAAGAAATGGCACGGTAGAGACAGATACCGACATGGGATACATGGTGGTGGGGATGTTATATTAAAGGAAGAACGATCTTGCCCAGTTCCTATAGACATCGCTACTGACTACCCAACCTGCCCCCCACCCGAAGCCCCAGTTGCACAGTATATAATTGATTATGATACCAGAATAGAACAAGGCGTCGCCCGCGGGGAGCAGGAGACGACGACGACGGGATGGGGTGGGGAAGGCTCCCATCCCAGCGCTGGATCGGGTAATTGCCATTGGTGGACTTCAACTTGTGATTATGAGAGGGTGAGTGGTAATGGGGCTTGTAATGGTGCAGCGTTCGAAGCGAGCTCTGACCCCCACGTGGGTCGTACAAGCGCGGCCAGGGTCGAAGCGGCGAGCTGGGGGGGTGGCGGGTCGGCAAGTGCCAGCACCGTGGGTGGACTGTGGGGCGACACCGTCAACAACCCAGAGGACGCAGTCGGCTATGTAGAGAATAAGATGAGGGAGGCGCTGCCTGACGAGACGCCGATCGACTTCGAGCTATATACTAAGTGGCCCCCCGACGACCCTTTCGATGACGACGATTGGCTTGAAGACACTTACGGTCTTCATGGCGATGGAAAAACGGCGCACCCCTTTATAGAGAGTGACTTGGAGGGCCGGCTGCACACACACAGAGTCGGCAGAACCTGGTCGGGCTCCGACTCCGTTAACTCTCACTCCATCTCCAACTGCAAGGCAATGTGTACCCAGCATCCAAGGTGTAACTCCTTTACCTGGGACGCCGAGGACGACAAGTGTTATTTTCACGCGAAGAAGAACCCCACCACCGGCGACCGCCCTCAAAACTCGTCAGTCCCTCGATCTGGCAGGAGCTCGAACTGGAGCGATATGGATTGTTACAAAGCAGTCACGCCGCTCTGGCAATGGCAAAATGTAAACGGTGGTGCGAAGACTTGTAATCCTTGTTGTGGGTTGGGCCCTAAGGGTCATAGCCCCCCCGTACCCCTCCATCCCGGCACGGCCACAACAGAAGAAGCAACAGAAGAACACGACACGCAATCTCAGAAAGTGTGGTTACTTGATTCTTCAAATCAATTTCTTCCTGTCCAACCCGAAGATGGTTGTATCTGTCCACCCAATACTACATTTGTTCAAGGACCACGAGATGCAGACCCAAGTTATAATGCATCTATATTTGGACCTTTGAGTCGTTTAAGGGCTGATCAATGGGAATGTCAAGGTAATGCACCAAGTGAAAAAGTAATCGGTTGCAGAACTCAAGAATACAGTAACTACGACTCGGATTCTACCTCAGATATATCTTGCCCAGGAGAAGCAGCGAATAACGCGTACGGCACGGCGAGCGCCGCCGCGGCTCGGGAAGAAGCAGTTGACCTTTGGAAGCGGAAGGGGCAGCAGATGGCAGGCCAAGTATTGAAATGGGAAGATGGTGACTGTCCTTGTTCTGGGTTCCCCCTCCCACCCGCCCCCCTCCCGGCTGCTGGGGCGTCGGAAGGGACAGGATTTTGTGATGAACCCCCAGGCAGCGCCTATTACGCCACACACGGACCCCACGCGCAGGGCAACGCTAGACTGCGGCGTAGGAGGTTCCGCTGCCCTTGCGACCATAACTCGGACTGTGCAAGCAACATCTGCCACGAGGGAGCGTGCAGCACCCTTATGCGCACCTCGTCTTTCACAATGGGAAGTGCTCAAGCGCAGAATGCTTGCAACACCGAGTGCCAGCATTTGAGAGACGGGGCGTCGGAGACCCTCGCCTATAGTGTCTGCATGGATGATTGTGATGATTAATAAAATATATCTCTATATGATAAAATTAATTTAATAAAAGGTAAATAATTTTAATAAGTAATAATAAATGAATCAGAGTTTTTCTATTAATATAAAAATGGATGAGAATAAATCTTCTCGTGATAGAGAACCGGTTGAACAAATAGAAGATATAGAAATTAATTCATCCCCTCAAGAACCTCCATTAAATCAATCAAATACAATTGTTGAAGCTCAACAGATAGAAGAACGTAATATGCATTGTTCAATGGTAAATGGAGAGGTACATATCACCTATATAGAAAATATGATCAATGGAAGATACCAGTGTATTATAAAATATGGAGATAGTATTTGGGGAAAATATAAGAAATATTTTCAGGAAGATTTTGATAAATTTTATAGTATTCTGAGTAAAACATTTTCATTAGAAGAATATCATATTCAGTGGAAAATAATGGATAGAACAAATGAAACATTAATTGTTGAAGTATTTTATGAAGATGATGCATTTGGATTTTCAATTATATTGGATTTGGAACGAGATGAAAATTTATATGATAGATTTGAAAAGGAGATAATGATACTTAATAAAGATAAATATGAATTAAAAGAAACAGTTGATAAGCTGGAACAAAAATTAAACAAGCTTATCGATAGATTAAGGGATGTACTGGGGGATCAACTCAATTTTATTAATGAAGAGTAATTTATTTTTATTTAAAACTAAAGGAATAATTAATTGATAATGCACAAATGATATATTTATATCTTGCGACACCTTTACTTGGATTGATACGTAACTATGTAAAATATAAACAATTGAATTATTTATATTTTATAAGGACACCATTAATATATTATTTAATTAATTTTTTTTCCCCTAAAAATACAATATGGATGACATTAATTCAAGAAAGATGGTTTTTTTTTTCTATATAAAACTATTTTATCACTTTATCGGAATGATTACTATAAAAAGAGGGAGAAATATATAAAGAAATATGGATTAATATATAATATAGATAAATAATATAACAAATGAAAGATACTATAAATGGAGTTAAAGAAGTTTTAAATAAATATGAGATAAATTATGTAAATACAACATTTATTACATTAAACCATATACTTGCGCTATATAGTCTTAGATATATTGATAGTTTTTATACATTATGTGAAGTAATCCTATTTTATCAAATGTGTGCAATAAGTATAACTTCTGGGCTACACCGTCTATGGTCACATCGTTCTTATAAAGCAACAGATATAGTTAGATTTATACTGATGTTATTTATATCTGCTTCAAATCAAGCATCAATATATCATTGGGTGAGGGATCATCGTGTGCACCACCGGCATTCTGATACTGGTGCGGATCCCCATAATATTAATAAAGGTTTTTTTTATTCTCATGTAGGTTGGTTACTGGTAAGGAAAAATAAAGAAGTGATAAATGCGGGGAAAAATATAGATTGTAGTGATTTATTAGATGACTGGGTTGTACAATTGAATTTAAAATTATGGCCTTATGGGGATTTATTTATGTGTTATGTGGTCCCTGGTATATATGGTTATTATTTCTATGATTCCATTATAAAGGGGGTATTATTACTTGGTGTATTAAGGTGGATTATGTTATCTCATGCGACTTGGTGTGTTAATTCAGTGGCACATATGTTTGGAGATAGACCATTCCGTAAAAATATAAAACCAGTTGAAAATAAATGGGTATCTTTATTAGCGGTGGGAGAAGGTTGGCATAATTGGCATCACTCATATCCATATGATTATGCTGCATCAGATGAGGGTATTCTATTAAGGTGGAATCCAACAAAATTATTCATCGATATATTGGGATATTTTGGTCAAACATATGACCATAAAAGAAAAATAAAAAATAAATAGTATATATAATGGAACAAAAAGGAGGAGTACTAAAGGAAATATATAGAGAAGATAAGGGTTTTTATAAGGATATGAGAACTACTACTCAAATAAATGATAAAAGGAAGTATGTATTTACAATTGGAAAAGGTGAAAAAAAAGTAGATATTAATAAAAGAATAGATTACTTCAGGGAAGGTAGTAAATACTACAAAGAAGAAGGTATGTTTAATGAACCCTTATGGGAGGAGAAAGAACGTGGAATTGAAAAGGGAATAAGTTTTGATGAATTATTTAAGGAGTATGGTGAAGATAATAAAAATGAACAAGGAAGAGATATAGCATATTTTGAGAACATAACATTAACACAAGAAAGATTGGAAGAGAAGACAGATGGAAAAACTTTATTATTTATACCTTTTATGATACATTTTAGTAGTTACCCGGATTTAATGGAAAGAATACTTCACGTTACAATGGAAACTAATATACATACTATAAAGCCATATAGTATGGCTAGGAAGGACGAATATGGTTGTAAAGATCAAAGTAGAATAAAAAAAGTCCATTTTGGGTTTGATAAGAACAGAGGAGGAAAAATCGGATTCTTTAAAGCAGATGGGGTTGAAGCACATAAATGCATTACAAAAGAGGGTAAAAGGGATATGGTACGTGCATTTATATATTCTATGTTTGAAATATATGGGAATTATGAGGGGAATACTACTGGAGAGCCTATTATGATTAGTCGTGCAAGTAGAGAAGATCCAAAGAAACCTATGGAGAGCCAAGCAGAACTCCCCCATACCCCTCAAGTGCTTCTGGCTGAGGGGGCTCTAAATGATTATGATCAATTAACTGAGATAATAAAACGTAAGTTATTGGATGAGAGCCCTGGAGAATTAACTGCTAAAAAACTACTCAAAATGGAAGAGGTGAAAGCCATTCCAGGGCCTAAAAACAGACCCACTATTAATAAAACGATAGAAAAACTAAGAAGAGAAATGAAAGAGCAAGAGCAAGAGCCAGATATGGTGCAAGAGCAAGGTACATGGACAGAAACAATTGAAGAGGATGATGGAATATTATTTGGAGATTTTAAATTTTAAATAATTCATATTTTAAGTTTTTTTTAGATAATATCTATATTGAAAATATATACAAGATAGATAGGTAATTATAAATATTAATGGCTTATGCATAAATATTTACTACTATGAATTAGTAATACTAATATTTATTATTCAAATTTGGTGTATTTACTTCAATGGATATTTATAACGATTCTTTAGATATTTAGTTATCGAATTGTATTGTCTATAACTCCAATTAAAACTTAATGGGATGAGTAGAATATATATTATTATATTTATAAAATATGAATACATACAGCTGAGGTTTATAGTATTTAATTTATGGACATTACTACTGATTGTAATTAATGCATATGATCCAATAATCCCTCTAATAAGAGTGAATGATAATAAATAGAGTAATTCTATAGAAATGACTCTGTATCTAATTACTTTCAGAATATCAATTGTTTGATGAATCGGGTTTGTAATTTCTCCAATAATTAATCCAACTATGATATTATAACAATTATCTAAACAAATAGAACCCGAATAAATACCTAGTATTGTTAAAATATGGTGTCCAATGTATGTTTTTTTTTCTTTTTCTTCTTCAATAAGTAATGCAAAGATATCCCATAAAAAATAAGAGATAGAACGATTGATTATATAAAGTATATCATTATAATCATTATCATATTCTATAATTGATATTGAATAGTTATTCATATGAATAATTGGTAAAATATAGTATATACAACCTATTCCGTGGGAACCCCTTACTAATATATTTGTTAATTTAATAGTATCATAATTGGGAGATACTAAATTTGTAAAAATAGAGAATATAATAAATAGTAAAATTGGTTCTAGAAAATACATAATTACTTTATCTATTTAATTTCTCTTTAAGTTTGTATTTTAAATAGTTAATTAAATTGTCTTTCTAGAACATATGATTTTTGTATGTTTGTTTGGTGAAGTAACTTAATGGAAGACCTTTGAACGGATATTTTATCATTTCGGAGAAGGGTATGAAGTAATGTGTTCCAACATTGAATATAGTTTTTAGTGGGAGTTGACGGGATTTTTTTATCCTTTAATTCGTTTAAAAATTGGCTATGAATTGCAAAACACATCGAAAGATGTTTATTATTATCTTCGTGATTCATTAATATTTTTGAGTATTTTTTTGAAATATTCCAAGCTTCTTTCACTTTTAGATTATCTTTCATTTCCCTTTCACGATTAATATACATTTCTTTTTTCTATAGAAGAGTTATATCCTTAAATATAATAAAAAATTAATTGTAATTATGGATTATTAAATTGATTAAAGTAGAAAGCATATATTATTTCCTTCGAGTAAGGGAATATATTGTCAATCAAATTTATTAATAATCCATAAATACTCTTCTACCATTATATCTCTATCTTGAAGGTTTCTAGAACCCCGATATGCATTATAATTAATTTTACGTAATTCATATTTATAATTTAGATCTTTGATTAGTTGAATCATTTGTTCTTCTGAGATGATTCCTTCATTATTGCATGAAAGAATGATATACTTTGCTTGAATAGTAGAGAGTAGTGATTTCATTGAATCCAAGGCATATTTCTTATAATTATAATGTGATCTATTCCAATCCTTAGGGATACCTGATACTTTACTGATATCTTTTTCTGTTTTATTTTTTATGATTGTATTTAACATAAAATAATTAGAACCATATGGATGTTGATTATACGGTGGATCAAGGTAAGCGATATCAACCATAGGTAATTCATTAATTAATAAATTAATATCTTTTTGATAGATAAAAACATCACAATTATGTTCCTGGTTTGAGAATATGGGGTATTCTAAAGTAATCTTTTTTGTAATCCTTGATTCTGTGTTAACTTCATCTTTACCACCAAAATGACCAATTCCATTTTTCTTATGGAAGCCCTTAAAAACTCCTGAAGTATTGGTATTAATAGATGCTTTTACAAGTAATGGTGCTATTAAATAATTAAAATATTCTTTTGGATAAGAATCAATTTTCTGTCGGATAGTATCAATAATAAGAGCATTTTCTTGTGTATAGAATGCCCTTTCATCCACATGAACATTAAATGTATCTTTAGGAGAATACGATGTAGATATCGGACCTTGTACAATATATTCTAGATTATTTAGTTCATCTATGATTTTATTAATTTCCTTTTTTTTCTTTTCTGATGGGTTTGATAAATAGCATTGATTAATAAGATTTGAATATTCTTCTAGATCATTTACAATTAGGTCACTACTATGGTATTTTAATAATTTTGATACGGAACCTGAACCTGAGAATCCATCAAAACTTGTGATTAAATCTTTTTTTAATTTTTGTTTAATAAATATGATTTCTTTTTCAATATGGGGTAATAGTTTTCTTTTATTTCCGATATATGTGATTAAATTATTTTGAATGTATTCATTTTTTGACATTAATTTTATAGTAGAAAAGATAAAATAAATCAAATTTATTTATAAATATAAATATTATTATATTATAATAATATTCATAATGGAAACTGTATTAATTTATAATGAAATACTAAAGATAGTTTCTAGATGGTATTCTGAACATCGTCACGGTCATTTCTTAGTATTTAGAGATGGTGATGAAACAAATGATGAAAATGAAAACATTAGTTTTATCGAAATAAAAAATGCGTTTAAAGACCGAAATAAGGTAATGAATTGGAAGGAAGGTTTAAAAAAAGATGAAATTATATTTGTTAATGAATATTGGGATGAAATTAAGGGGTATTTTCAAAAGAGAGAATTGGAAAACTAGGAAAAGATTTGTTTTGCGATTTCGCTGAAATTATTTTTAATATGTTCTTCTTCTTTTGTAAGGGTATCAGTGAAACGGTAACAATGAATAATTGCAAGTATTGTCAGTGCATCATCAATATCATTGATCCAATAATCCGACCAACGGAGGAAAGTATTTATGGAGGAAAAGAATGTTCTAACTTTTTGTTTTGTATCATTCTCTTCATTAGAAATCAATTGAAGGAATTGATGATACATCATGGGAATAAAATCATCTTTAAGGAGTAGATAATTATTTGTGTTTGAGTTATCTATTGTACAAGATTCTTTGAAATAGAGGTAGTCATATCCTTCCTTGGGTTTCCATTCTTCTCCATTTTCTTGAATGAAAGGCTTGATTATATGATTACCTTCACTATCTAGATCCCCAGTATTTACACTATTCACTTGGAGGGTCTTTTGAATAAACATTTCTGGATTAAACTTTGAATTAATGATATTTAGAAAGGAGAGTACATCGGAAAGGTAACTATAATATCTAGCTCCTTTGGATGATTCGCGCATTTTCATCATAATATCTGGTGTGATATTATTTGATGTTAGAAATTGCGAGAATAATGAAGTCTCATCCCCAAGTTCTTCTTTTGTTAATTTATTAATCACCGTTACTGAACCACCTTCGTTCATCTTAATAGAAAGTGAACGAGAGTTCCTATTAATGGCGGTGACAACAACGGGATACGGTGATTCCTTCTTATAGGTCTCTAGAAGGCTGATCCAATTTTTACAGACATTATTATTCGTATCTTTATCGTGTTTAAAACGGAAATTAGAAGCTACATCACCTGTCCCACATTCACTTGGATATGCTGGAAGATAAAGGTTTGTACGGTGGTTAATACCCCACTTACCAGAAGGGTGTGTTGCAAAAGAATCTGTTGTAATTGCTGCGGCAACATCAAAAGCATCATTTTTTCCTTCATCCTTGGTGTCACAATGAACAACATTCAATGTATAAGTTGAGTTCATTATTGATCCTTTTTTAAAGTTTACGTAATCTTTGAAATGGAAATCAAATTTAAATAATTGGGATAGGATAAGTAGTTGAAATCATAGAGTAGGACAAATAGAAGGATAGATAGAAGGATAACGAATAGACATTCTAGATAGTTGAATGATGGTTTGAGTTCTTTTATCATATAATTTTTAATTAAATTGTATCCGTTTTTGATATAATATTCCCTTACACCTACACCCGATATAATTGCTACTTTATGAATACCATTTTCCCGAGAAATATTTTCTGCTACTTGAAGTAATCTTTTACCAAAACCGGTATGTTGAACGAGATTATCGGTATTTTTCGTATTATGTTCTAAGACCTTTCCATAAACATGAAGTTCTCGTATGAAACTACAATCATAAAGTTCTTTGTAAATAAGGTTATCATTTGTAAAGTTGATCCTTAATCTTAGAAATCCATAGAGTATTTTTTGATCGGGACTTTCAAAACTGATAAAATATTCTGTTGCTTGAACCGCATTATACTGTCGTATGAATAATTCTGCTTCTTCAATATTTTTTGTATTACCTTTAACTTCCCTACAACGAATACATTTACAATGTATATCTTCACGATTAAGGAGAGTTTGACGAAGATTTACATTTTTATTTCCACCGATAATATTTAGATTGGGTATGTCCCTTATAATTCTATTTAAACGTATCCAGGGAAAGATATTATTTTTTATATAAGCAATTACTTTAATGAGATCTTCTTCTTTTTCTGAGTATGGTTTGTAGGAGCCATTTTCATACCATTCTTTAATAGTTGTCCAATCTACAGTTGAGCAGGGATATATTTTTAATTGATCAGCTTGGAGTTCCGGATATTCTAAGTCATAATAGAAGTGATTATGATCAATTTGAGTTATTTTATTGACTTGAAATAATTTTTGGAACATATCCATATCTTTTTCTATTGAACTCCCTGGAAGATCTGGCATTAAATGCCAATCAATCTTTCCACCATTTTGTTTCCATTGATTATTGCCTTGGATAATATCTTTTAGATGACATCCTCGTTCAATATAATCAAGGACATCATTATGAATATGTTGAACTCCAATTTGGAGACGAGTAACATTAAACTCCCTTAATCTTTTAATTTGTTTAAGGTTAATATAATCGGGTCTTGTTTCAAGTGTTAGACCGATAATTCTTTTTGAAGAATTTTGGGCGTTTTTTATTTCTTCTTTGAGTGAGAGTTTTTCACTATATCTTTCGTCGATTGAATTAATTGAGTAATATATATCACGAATAAAACTCGTTTGATAATCTAGAGGATAATTATCCCAAGTCCCCCCGAGAACTAATATTTCAATTTTATCAACATTATGTCCACAATTAAGGAGGGCATCCGTTCTATCATAGATCTGGAGTATTGGGTCAAAATGATTACGATTTGCACGAAGGACTGCTGGTTCAGTCGATAAATAACTCCGAGGTTGTTCACTTTTGACACCAATAAGGTCATCTCCAATAGTAAAATTGGGAAAAGTATTTAGAAAATGAATAGAAAATGAATTATTTGTAAAGTCACTACAGTGATTTACAGTATAATTTTTATCAAGGTATATAACATAAGATAGTAGTCTTATCAATTGAATATCATTTTGAGTCGTAACATCAATTCTTTTTTTATTTTCAAATACATTAGACACCTTAAGATTTATTTTTATTTCAGGTTCATTTGGGCAATAGAGGCAATTATGACCACAACTAAACTTTTGTTTTACTGTTTCACCTTTTGAATTGACATATTCGGGTGTTGGGCTTGTTAGTATGGTAATGACCGTGACCCCTGATAAAGATCTTCCTTTTTTCTTTATCATATATTTCATAAAAGAAGTATTCTTATCCACTTTTTTATGTTTAAGTAGATAAGAGTATGTCTTACGGAGTGTTGGTTTATTAGGACATACTTTATATTTTTTCTTTAATGTATTATATTTTTTAAGGTAGTCCTTTTCTGATGAAAATGTATTTTGAACAATATCCTTTGTAAATTCTATAATAGTGTTATCTTGAATAATATCTTCAATATCTTCCATAAGAGATAGAATGAATAGAATTGAATAAGGATCAATTTACAAATCAAATTTAAAACGGATTAGGATTAAAAATAATTTTTATAAAAAAATATCTATAATAGTATAAATATTATATGAGATTAAAAAAATATAATAGGAACAAGGCCCCTACATGTCGGAAAAGGAAAATACAGATATTTGTGAAGACAATTACAGGTGAGACAATCACTTTAATGGTATATAATACTGATACTATAGCTGATATCAAACAAAAAATCCAGGATAAAGACAAAGAGGGAATACCTTCATATCAACAACGCCTTATATTCGCTGGAAAACAGCTTGAAGAAGACCGCACCTTGAATGATTATAAAATTAAGAAGGAAAGCACCCTTCATTTAGCATTAAATCTCCCGGGTGGATTTATATGTGGTGGACTTTGCATTGCTGCGGGTGTGGTTCTTGTGGGTGGTGCTGTGGCAGGTGGTGCTGCGTTGGGTGGATCAAATGAAGTTGTTAATACACATAAAACAACAAATGAATCTATTATTAATCAATTAAGTTCAGTATCAAATGAACTAAATAATACTATTGAACAAGATGTAAGTGCGAAACAAAAGATGAAAATTGAAATTGGAGATATGTTAATCTCTGGAGATTCCTCTTGTAACATAACAGCTACACAAGATATGGCTGTCGGAGTACATTCTGTCCTTCAGGCAGTTACATCATTAAAGTCCGAACAATTACAGGAGCTATCTGAATCGATCGCAAATGAACAGCAATCACAGGTTGATCAAGTCAATGAAGGGTTGGCCTTAGGTTCTAATAGTGCTGAAGTAAATCAAGAGATAAAAAACACAATTACGGCTAATATGACCAATATTGTATCAAATGCGATTAATAATTCTAATATAACAACAGTTTCAACAGAACAAGAACTAATAGCTAAGATAGGAAATGTATCTGCATTAGATGGATCAAGTTGTGATTTTAATTTTAATCAATCAAAAACCCTTGATATAGTTAGTGAACAAATAAGTGAACAAAGTATAAGTGCAATGCAATCATCTAAATTTGTCAGGGACGTTACAAATAAACAATCATCAACTATTTCACAAAAGAATGAAGGGATAGATATGATGATGAGTGCTTCTTCATCATGTAGTTCTTGTATATTAGTTATAGGTGGTATAGCTGCTGCTGGATTTTTACCTTCTTTAATGGGTGGAGAAGAAGGAGAGGGGGGAGAGGACGGAGATATGTTTGGTGGTTTAAAGGAAATATTTGGTGGAGGAAAGAAAGGGAAAGGGGGAGGGAAAGGGAAAGGGAAAAGGAAAGGGGGGGGGAAAGGGAAAGGGACAAAGCAGGGTGGGGGTGGTGATGATGGGGGTATAAATACACCTCTTTTAATTGGGGTTATACTGTTAGCAGCAGTAATAGGGTTTATAACATTCGCATATTATGATTCTAAGCCTAAAGATCTATGCCCTACAGAAGAGGAATGTAGTAAGAACTGGGACGAAACTATAAATCTCCCGTATGCGATAAGAAAGACAAAGTTTATTCCAAATTGTAGAATGGAGCACCATTTCTGTGAAAATGATGTAGATAAACCTGATTTTAAGTGTAAGAGTGGCGATGCCCCCAATGGAAAGCCTGCTTTTTTCGGGCCAAGATGCGAATCAATTTGTGCAAATGTTCAAAGAAGACATAGTGAGGGGAAAGAGGTATCTGAGTTCTATGCTGGAGGATGTGGTGTTGATTTAGATAATAAACCCGCGGAAGATAAATAAATTAATCTTATTTTATTATTTTATTATTTTATTTTATTTTTTTTGATATATATATATATATATATTAATGCCTTTACAATACTACTCATGCCCAGCAGCAAATACAGCAAAGAGAAGAATAAAAGATACACACGGAGTCGGGAGAACATGGCACCCTGGTTCATATGGTCGCGGCAATTGGAACTCCACTGTTTATGGTAATAATAACCCTAATGAAGCAAGTCAGGGTTGTCCACCTGGATACACAGTTTATCCTGGGTCTGTTCTCAGAGTCTATGATGAAGAAGCTCCTATAAGTTTAGTTAGTACTTCGCGAGATACAAATAGTTATGTTGAGGGTGGTTACTGGGGGGCTGTGTCTGAAGGGCGGCGGTGGAGGTGGCATCCGTATCTTGTTAACCGTGTAGGAGGGGGGAATTGTGGGCGAGGACTTGATTCGGATGGACGCGGCTACATGGAATGTGACCGTGGACACGGTCACGGTGGCAAGCTGTATGTGGACAGCAGCAATGAGTCCCGTGGCAATGACGATTATGCTGCTGTTTGTATGAAAAACGCTGATCTATACTATAAAACAAGGCCAACAGATGGATTTCCTTGGGATGGAAAGGGATTTACTGCGGCCCAGGGGTACCCCATGAACGCTTCGCAGAAGGAACAACGGGGGGATGGGATGGGTGGGAATATAAAATGGCCAGTGACAGGTGGCACAGAAGGTGCTGTACAAGAGGATGTTGATACAGCAACCTTACATAAAGAGTTATGTTGTGGGTTACGTGATAAAGGGAAAAATTCAGCTAATCAAGATTGGGAAATTCACGAAGAATATTGTCACCCTGATTATTGTATGAATACATCTAATACTAATTGGAGTCAAGGATGTGGGAGAGAATTAGCGAATTGGTGTGAGAAAGATGATAATTTTCAAGATATAAGGTGTAAGAGTGAAGGGGCAAAAAACATGGCTGAGGCACTTTTATCTGGAAGGACACGTGCTCAAGCACTTGCAGAGGCAGCGCAGGGGAGAACGGATACAATGTCATTGACAGATAGTAATTATGCTAGTATTGGGAATATTTATTGTGATAAAGATAGTTTTGGAGATGAAACTAAGAAGAATAGTTGTATAGACTGGTGTTCATTTAATAAATCTGAATGTGATAGTCAGATCACAGAATATTGTAGGGAAATATACTATGGTATTAGTGAAGAAGGAAGGGCGGCCGGTACACCTAGTACTTATGGAGATATTGAAAGTTCTGGATACGATGTTGCGAGGACAGCTGCTATGGAAGCCAATGATGAATTATGTGCATGTAATTGGCCCGATGAATATTATGATAATGTAAAGCATAATTTAATGAATTTTTATAAAGTAAGTGAAAGTCAATTAGCAGGAGGCCGTAAGTGTTTGTATAAACCTTGTGAAACACATAAGATACAATATGTGAATGATATAATTGATGATTGTCCTGCAGATAATTATTTACATTGTATTCAAGAAATGCCTATTACTGTTGGGGCTACACGGGTAGATAGTCAGGGGGAATTAAATATTACACCAACGCAAAACATGGATTGTAGCATTGAAGCGAGGACTGAGATTGATTCTACAGAAATAGCAAATCAGGTCCATAACGAAAAAAATCAACGTATAGATGTTATAAATGAAGAACATAATACTTATGCCGGGATAGAATTAACTGACACTCAAGCTATTATAATATTAGTTGTAATAATTCTTTTTTTTGGTTTAATGTTCTTCTTAATATTTTCAGGGGGGGGTAATGATGATAGTGGAGGTGATGGTGATGGTGATGATTATTAAAATATAACTAATACTATTATTAATTCATTAATAATATATATTCTATATATATATAAATGGAAAACTGGCAAAGAGGGGTGTTATTTTTATTTGCGTGCGGGTGTGTTGTTTTTACTATATGGGCCGTTGTTTCATCAAGCGAAGATGGGGAAACCTGTGGTGATTGGGATAGTACTAATACTTGCCCCGATGGAAAGGTAATTAGTTCAACTATAACTTGTACAAGTGAATCCCCGTGTAGTCAAGATAGATGTTGTGTAGATGACCCATTAATTGCATCATCTAGTATTGATAGTGGTAGTGGTAGTGGTAGTGGTGGAACTACAATACCATCTTTAGATCCAGTATTATCGGTAACAGGTGAGTCAGAAATGGACGAAGTTACAGCAGATCAAGAACAAATAGAAAGATCATATTATCTTCGGGATAGTGATTCATCTTCTGTAGATCACGCATTTGGGAATATCGTATATGGCCACAATGTACATGATAGGGTATATCCTGAAAGAACAATACATAGTAGAGATGATGGTACTTTTAAGAAAAGACCTTCAACGATGCCTACAGGGGGGGCTTGTGGAAATATTCCAGGATGTGGGGTCCCCAGTGGAAAGAATATATGTAATCATATAGGATCCGGTACGAATCAACAAAGCCCTTCTGAGAATGCGAATGAAAATCCTGCCTCCGCCGAATCCCCCGATCGGAAAACCGCCGATGAATTTTGTGGGCCAGGATGGGAAATTAATCCAGCAAACAGATGGGTTATATGTCAAGGAGATGATGCAGGAACAACAGATAGTCATAGTAATATAAAGTGTGATATAGGGGATTCAACAAAAAACGATCAATTTTATTGTTGTAAACCTGAATCACGGGTTTCTCGAAATCATGTTGAGCCAACATGTTCTAAGGGTTCCGATAACCTATATGATCGCGGGAATGGAACCACACCACAAACAGGGAAAACACGGGGATTAATGTGTGCAGGTTCACCACAAGGGTTTATAATTGGTAATTCACAGAGAGTTGATGGCGCGCACGGTGAACAGCACCCGGCGGCGGACGCTGCTGACCGTCAGGATTGGGCGAAATCCCCTTGCCACTGGTATTTAGCACCGGGAAATAACTGTAATAATTTAAATTATGTAAATGCCTACGCTTGTAATATGCATTATACGGTGGATGGAAATGTGTCGGGATTGGGGACCGCCCCTACATTTATTGCGAGCCACGGCGATTATAAGGCATACCGTTGTATGTCTCAAGATAATGTGTGTCATAATAAATTAGGGGACCCAACAAAAAGAATCGATCAAGCTAATTGGACTGACCCCCCTTGTCCATGTGGCAACAGAGCTAGCAGCGACGAAAATCGTGCCGCCGATAAATCATGTTCAACTGATTAATTTATAATTATAATTATAATTATAATTTCATTAAAGGGTTTAAAATTAAAATTTTTTTCTAAGTATAAAGTATAAAATAATATGGGAGGAGGATTAATGCAACTTGTCGCTTATGGAGCTCAGGACATTTACCTTACGGGTAACCCACAGATCACTTTCTTCAAGGTTGTCTACCGCAGACACACTAACTTCTCAATGGAAACTATTGAGCAGACGATTAACGGTTCGCAGGCTGCTAATGGGACCGGTACTGTCACTATTTCTCGCAATGGTGATTTAGTTACTAAGGTTTATGTTACTGCTACGATGACTACCGCCGGTGAAGATGGCGCTGCTTTAATCGATAATGTTGAAGTTGAAATTGGTGGTCAGAGAATTGACAAACAAACATCTGAATGGAACAAGATCTGGGCTGATTTATCAACTCCTGAATCAAAGGCCGATGGATTCAAATGTATGACCGGAGGATGCGGTGTAGCTGGAACAACTGGTGTTGTTGGAGAAGTTCAAGTCCCCCTCAACTTCTGGTTCTGCCGTAACCCTGGTCTTGCTCTTCCTTTAATTGCCCTCCAGTACCACGAAGTCAAACTTAAGTGTGCATGGGGTGCCACTGTAGGGTCCAGAAAGGTTTTATGCGATTACATCTACCTCGATACAGATGAGCGCCGCCGTTTCGCCCAGGTTTCACACGAATACCTTATTGAGCAGATTCAGTCTCAGAGTGCCGATAACAGTGGTTCCTTCAAGCTTAACTTTAACCACCCGGTTAAGGAACTTGTCTGGACTTCTGGAACTACTGTAACTGCTGCCTATGGAACCGCCCAGCTTAAGCTTAACGGACACGACCGTTTTTCTGATCAGCAGGAAGAATACTTCCAGTTAAGGCAGCCTATTGATTATCACACCGCTGTCCCTGGTCAGAATATTGCTCTCACTTCAAGACCTCAGATGCTTGCTACACATTTATCTGTAGGTACCGCTGATTTAGATACAACAAATACATATAGTAATGGTGCTACTGATATTGATGCAGGTGTAGTAGTATTAGCAGCCAACGGTGGAACAACCCCCAAAATCGGTGATGTAGTTGTGATTAAAGAAACTGCTGCTGATTCGGCGACCCAAACAGGTGCAGTCGTAACTACAGTAACAGGGGTCACGGATGCGAAGAATTTCACACTCGCTGGAAATGATGTAGGTGTAGAGGCACATTTCCATATTCATATTATCGCCCGCTGCCAGGATCCTGTATCCAGAACTGGTTCTCTAACTGCTAAGATTAATGTTTACTCTTTCGCCCTGAAGCCCGAAGAACACCAGCCTTCTGGAACTTGCAACTTCTCCAGAATTGATACTGCTAAGCTTGACATTGGAACCTCCGGAGGTATGGATTCTACCGATACTATCTACGCTGTCAACTACAATGTCCTCCGTATCATGTCTGGTATGGGTGGTCTTGCGTACTCGAACTAAATGAATAATTAAGTATCAATTAACTTTTAATAATATCACCTTTTAATAATATCACCTTTTAATAATATCATCTTTTATTCTTATTACTTTTATTCTTATTACTTTCATTCTTATTACTTTTATTCTTATTAACTATTAAATTAAAATATTTAATATAATAAAATATGAGGATCGGTTTTATTGTTGGAAAAGACGAGGAAGTATATTATGATGATACTATATACGATATAACCCCTAAGAAATATTTACAATATGATAATCTAAATACAGATGTTGCTATTTGTATGGTTATTAAACAATGTTATCCAGATGTGAAAGTGGATATTATCTTACCGAAAGATATAACACTCGAACGCCTTAAGAAAAATGTTGTTAATTTTATTTTAGGATATGATTGTATAAATCAATTACTAGGGGATCCATATATTAGAAAGTTTTCTGGAAAGAAAGGATATAATAAATTATATTCAATTTATTCAAATAAAAAATCAAAAATATTTCCACCGATTGACTTTTTAGATTTCATCTGGGGTAAAGATACTTACCTTGAATGTTTCCATAAAAAGAAGATACCAATTACACCCACAATAACAGTTACTAATTTAAATCATCAAAAACTTTTAGGATCAATTCATAAAAGAGGATGGGAGCAATTTATTATCAAGCCAGTTGGAGGGACTATCGCTGTTGGAGTAGGTAAGTTTTTATTAAAAGATTGTTTGGAGGATCCAACTCTTCTAAAAGAATATTTTAGTGAACAAAAACAAAATTATAGTAAGTTCTTGGTCCAAGAATTAATTAAAGGATTTAAGAAACATGGGGAAATAAAAATGTATTGGATTAACGAAGAGTATTCCTATGCAGTAAATACACCTGGAGCATCCGAGCCTGGAGAAGATAATTATGATGTAAAATTAGTAACAGATGTATCAATATTAAAAGAGTGTAGAGAAATTGGAAAAAAAGTAATGGATACCCTTCCCTCAATAAAAGTTGGCGATAAAAGAATAAAACCTGTTTTAGTAAGGACTGATTTTACTTGTTGTAAAGAAAATAAAAAACACTTACCAGTTAATTATTTCTTAAATGAAGTTGAACATCAGGATGCTGGATCATATGTTAACTTTGAAAATGTTAAGTACCCTTATGTCCAAGTAATGGCTGATAATTTTGTGAAGAAAGCGTACGAATTAATTGAGGCCGGTTTTTAATTATGTAAAAGTAGAATAATATTTAATATTTCTCCTTGTCCGACCGGAACTAAAAAACTCATCATCAGAATCAGAATCAGAATCAGAA
>MDTC01167451.1_pt1 | contig 18797 bp, 8 predicted proteins | sample 811181 | NCBI WGS metagenome assembly MDTC01 (sample SAMN05326644, study PRJNA326480) | marine metagenome | isolation source: seawater | place: Pacific Ocean: North | collected 2011
GAAAGTGCCTTCGACGGCGGGGGAAGAGTTGAGAAAAGAAGCAAGGAAATTGGAGAATGAAATTGATGCGAACCTCGCTTCGCTTTCAAAACTTATCGGGGTTGGTAACAGCCACGCGACGAAGTCGGCGTCAAGCGTTGGTGGTATGAGTGGTGGGTATAATCAGTACAACAACAATACGACGACAAACAAGATTGAGGGAAACTTTGATATCATCGCGTCGAAAGAAGGAGAGATCGAAGCATTGTTAACACGTTTGTCAGACGTTACCAGAGCTTTGGCTTCATCCATTCATAGCGGAGCAAACGCCTCTTCGGACACGCGAACACACACGTTAACGAGACATAGAGACGTTGCGACAGAGTTTAATCACGAATTCAGACGGCTCAAAGACTATATAGAGCAAGAGCGAGAACATGCCTCGTTGTTACAAGGAAGGCACCGGGGAAGTAACGGCACTTTAGGAGGAGATGAGAGTAACTCTTCCGCGGCGATGCGAGAGAGAAACTCAATTTTGAGTTCCTCGATCGCAGTAGACGATGCAATTGGCGTTGCACAAAATACTGCAAGCGCGTTGTATGAACAGAGGGGAATTTTTAATAGCACAATTAGCGCACTCGCCACGGCGGGGAGTAAGTTCCCAGTGGTGAACAATTTACTTGTAGCTATTAAGAGGAAAAAGAACAAGGACGCGATTGTTCTCAGCGCCGTGTGTGCCATATGCTCAGCATTAGTCTTAATCTATTGGATGGCGAAGTAGGAGGTCGTGTTTTTATTGAATTTTTTTACGCGTGTACGCACATTTTCATCAAAATTCTTTTCTTTAATGTGTGAGACGAGAAATTTCTTCTATCTTCTTTACCAAGTCCTCGGAATTCGCAACTCCAGACAATTTAGATACCGCGTCTTGATCTTCTTTGGATAGATCTAAGAAGATTTCGACCAAATCACCGTCAATGAAGTTTTGCATCTTTATGCTTCTTTGCACGTTGTGAAAACTTCGAAAGTCAGAATGACTAAAGTTTCCCACCCCGGTGACTACCTTTTGCATGGCTTCTTGAACTTTGTTAAGTAACAAGAAATCGCGTTTTGGTAAAGTTGCGACGACGCCTAAACTACCAGAGATTGTGCCAAATAACCAAGTGGATATTTCAGAGGAGGAGGAGGAGGAGGAGGTCGTATCGTCGCTTTGATCTGGCATACGCATGACTAAACTACCACGTCTAAATCTATTTACGGAATCTCCCAAGTGGAAGGCACCGCATAGATCTAGCGTTCCACGTTTGTCTTCTGTATCTGCGTCTGCGTTTCGCTGCACGGTGAACAAATTGTAACTAGATTCAGCTCCGAGATATGTGTTATCGTCTAAAATATCAACCGCCGTCATCCAATTTGAGCTAAAATCGTGTGCGATTTCTACAATCCCACCCAATCCAGATTCTCGCTGATACTCAAGCAACGTTATCGATTTCATCAAATCACCAACGACAATTAAATTATCTTTTGTTTCAACTTTAAGAGCGATGATGTGTCCCATGTGAGAACACTCGTGCACTAACTCGCGTTTATTTTCTTTCGAAAAGCCCCAGCCGAATAGTTTCACCAGAGAATTAATACCGGCGAGTAGTTTACCACGAAAGGCGTTCAAATTGTACACCGCACCCCGAGTTTCTTTTTCACAGACTAGAGTGAGACTTCTTTGAAGTACAGATGAGGCGGAAGGGCGGTTGGGTGGAGCATCGTCGTCGTGATCATTCGCATTGACAACGCCATTTCCACCACCATTTGACGCGGTGTCTGAAACTTTGAAAACTAATATGCGCCCTCGGGAAGATTCCGGCTCCGTGTGTGGGTCCGCGAAAGCCGTACCGACGACGAAATATGTTTCGTCGTCCCCATCAAAACAACACGAAATAATACTCGCATCATTCTCGTTCGGTTCGAGAGGATACTTTGCCAAAGTTTCAAAAGTTTGATCATCGAATAATCGCACGAAAAACTCTTCTTCTCGCTCATGGACGTCGTTCTCTTTCATAGTGAGCACTGCTAATGTTTTTGTCTCCGGTTGATGGGCAATTCTACGAGGTTGCTCGCCAAGAGGCACCATACGGATGTGCAATTTTTGAATGTCATCGACGGCACCAATCATTAAATGTTCGCCGCTAGCTAAAGCGAGTGCATCCGGAAAAGCGTCGCAATTAAACGGAGCCACGTGTAAAATCTCGTTCAAGTTCACATTTGCATAGACAAGCTTTTTACTGTTCGAATATATAATTGTCGGTCGATCCGATCCCGCAAAGACGTGCATTGAATGTTGAGACTTGAACAATTTTAGAGTAACCGGCTGCGTGCCAAGGGAAACAGATTTTCGATCGCTCAACGTCAACCCTCCGGTCGAGCTCGATGAAACGACGACATTGGTTATCAAGTGCCCATCTCCAAGACCGGTGAGCAAATAGATCGTATCTTCGAATGAACAAAATAATGTCGATCTTGGAACTACATCAAGAGATAAATCTTCGGTGTGAGAGACTTTCATCTCCGATCCTAGTTCAACCAGCAAAACCTTCGTGCTCCACAATCCAACAGCGCAGATGTTACGATCGCCGCATTGCATTTTATCGATGCATGATATTTCAGAATCAAACGTAATCGTTCCACTCTCTGTAATTTTTTTACCTTGAAGAGAAAGATAATAAAGCGTACTACCGACAGTGGCGATGGCAATGGTATTCTCTGACACGGAACCAGCGGTAATGGGACTCTGGTCAGATGGTACCCAAGAAGTGACCAGTTCTCCCGACGAAGCGTCACATACGTAGACACCTTTACTTGTGACTTGGCAGATTGCATTTCCAAAAATATTCGCGCATTCGATCGTTTGGGATGATGCGTCAAATCCCGGGAACACCGCCTCTTCCAACTCGTCGTTGTCATTTATTGCTAATATCCGCGTTTCGGCGATGAACGAAACGATCAAATAAGAATCGAAATGCGCCGTTTCGTCCCGCTTGCACGAATAGATACCCTTGACTCCTGAAATTGGAATCTGGGCTTGTTCCCGGATTCCAATTCCATTCCGAATGACGCGCAAAGATCCTCTCGAGCCGACTCCTGAACACGTGACAAGTTGACCTTGACCATGACGTTCTAAATCCATAACGCAAAAGTCTACGATAGGACCAAGATTTGTGAACTCCTCCATGACTTCTATGTAACTTGGTAGTTCGTTCGAATCTGACATCGTAGTATTGACTTGTTCTGTGTGTAGTTTGATGATTTGAGAATCTCCGTACGCGCTTCCAATGAAAACCACGCTGTTGTCGAGATAACTTATTGCCGAGGCCGGGGAAGTTTTACCTAACCTTTCTATCGTCAATTTTGAAACCGTGGGACCACCCGTCGTTGTGACCCTGCCCTTGCTCAGCATCAACAAGTACAAATCACCGTCTTCATCCGCGATTAGAAATCTATCAATGAGCTGGTTCGAAACATTCTCGTCCGCAGGAATTAGACATGCGGAAGAAAACATGAGCAAATCTGGAGTGGTAATAGCTCGCACTAAAGCCGGCATAGATGATTTGTTTTCGCCGCGATATATGACATTGCTGTTGGTATTGTTGGCCGTCGTTATTGTCGCATTCATTGTCGCGTTGGTGTTATTGTTGTTGGTGTTATTGTTTTCTTCGGCATCCATCCCTGCGGGTTCATTCAAATATGCAATCGTTTCTTCGCCAATTACTACGCAACCTCCAATGGGAGAGGATAAAGGAAGCAGCTTTTTCGAACCCATTTCAACTTCACGCTGCTCAAATGGACCTGGTTCTAAATCTCTATCTCGCAGGTTTACGCGATAGGTCGAGACGTGTCGTTCGTCTTTTACATCTTTATGCAATACTGCTATGACGGGCATCGAACTCAAACCGGCGCACCCGGCGTTTTCCCGATTGATGCTCCTCGTCAAACTCGAAACATTCGACGACGCTGTATTGATACTTACGTTGTTGTTAACATTTCCAGTTTCATTCGTCGTCGTTGCGATTCCAGATGATGACGATGGAAGAAAAATGAAATCTAAAACTTTGAGTTCGTTCAAGTTGGTGTTGAATGCTTGTAACAAGTTTCCATTCTCATCGAACGGAATAAACTTCAATAAACCATCGTAAATGTGTAAACCAATAACTCTGGTATTTCGATCGATATCACCGAGCATGCCGTACTCTACTGGTCGTCCAGTCAAATCAGAAACGTCGCCATTTGATACTGTTTGAAGCGTGTTCGTTGCCGCATCGTATGTCAAAACGGCAAGGGAGTACCGGTCTTCCGTCACAATGATGAGACGCCCTGGTACATCGTCGTTACCACTGTTTTCTTCATACAACTTTAACATTGCGATGCGTCCATAAACCGCAGTCTCCAGAACTGGTTCTAATCCTTCTTCGGTCAAGAGGTAAATCTCAATTCGGTTGGATCGTGCAACTACTAAATTTTGTCTCTCAAAATGTGTAAAACGTCCAACGCAGGAATACGACACAGCCGTTGGTTTGTGCGCAGTGACGACGTAGTTGAACACTTCAGAAGACGACGAATGGGAAGAATGATGATTCCCTTCTTCCTTCTTCGATGCGTCAACCATCGTCGCATCGTCGGCGACGTCCATATTTCTTCTTTTCTTGTTTGCGACTGCGCAAAGAAAAAATGCAAAAAAAATGAAGAAGAAGTCGATGAAAAACCTCTTGTTCTTTTCTTCTTCTTCTGCGAGTACTCACAATTCATTTGTAAAGAAACGATGACGGACAGAGAAGACGTCGGGTAGGAGGAAGTGCGCAAGAAAACGATGACGTTGCCGTTGAAGGTGTTACAAAGTAGTGGCAGTAGTTATTGTTCTTCTCCTTTTTCTTCCACGAGAAAGATAAAAGGAATGAATGCGAGTAAGTTAACCACGAGGTGCAGCGGAACTGATAAAGATGAGAACAGTAATAACAATAGTATCAATGACAACGATGATGATGATGATAATAATAATAATAGATTGGATATACGGATACGCGTGAATGATATGCAGTTGATTCTTGGCGAGGTGAGTCTTTTGTGGATTCTAGAGTTGATATCTCGAGCAGTCCAAGTGTCGCTCTCTCCAGATTTCCCGGGTTGGTTGGCACCCATAGAGTCACCGACGGCAAATAGCATCGCTTCTATGGTCTCAGCTACTGCGTGGAATTTCACATGGATTGGGTTTTCCGCAATCGTAGGGGCGTATGAACAGAGAGATCATGACTGTTCTGTTGTCGAGAAGGGAAATACGAAAACAAAGACGCCGACAATGAAGACGCTGGAGCAAGTCAGTTTGGCAATGTTTTTCTACGCGCCAGCCCAGGCATTTGGCGATGCACTTAGTTTGCACGTGAATCTGCTCAACTTGGCAGCAACCCCGCCTCTACTGATTCGCATACCAACAACATTTGCCTTCATATTTGCTTTTAGATTTTATGTATTGTATTTTCGAGGAGAAGTCGACCGAGAAATTGAAGAGTCTGAATTTCAGTTGCTTTACGCGACTCTTTCAGTATCTCTATTGACGACGCTGTGCGGCGCCTTCACACAAACGGTACATCCACAATTCCATATAGATTTAGCAAGAGAGATCTTCGAAATGGTAGAGTAAAATTAATTGTATTTGTAATATTAAGATTCGAAAGAGGCGGTATGCGTATTATTTTTTCGCTTTTGATTTCAACGAAGAAGATTCTCTACTTTTAGGCCTTGGTACATTCGATGGCAAAGCTCTGACGAGAACATCATCTACTTCTTCTTCTTCTTTCGTCTTTATAACCAAATGCCGATCTGTTCCATTACTTTTCCGTTTCTTTTCAGCTTCTTTGTAATCGACGTACTCTTTATACTCTAGCCGCTCTCTAGGAGCTTCTGTCTTGGTTTTTGCCACTTGAACGTTCCAGTCGCGAGAAATCCCCGGTAATCCCCTTTCCGACCAAACACCTCTCAAACGTTCCAATTCTCTCGTTTCCGCGCGCATCTTTTGCAGCATGTCAACGTGTTCTTTGTTGTTTTTGTCTATTCGCTTCTCAAACTCCTCAATCTTGTTTTTCAACTCGTCTCTCTTCCCGTCAATGACGGATGTGCCAAACACTTCTGGACCTCGCGGGACCCCAACGCGGCGATCGTTCTTATCATCATAACCTATCATCCGTAATGAAAATAAAAACGTATTTATTATGCACAGAAAGAGGAAGAGGACAACGAAGAAGAAGGAGGAGAAGAAGATGAAGATGAAGATGATGTAAAACTTTACACGCGAACTGAATTGTGTTCCAATTCGTTTGAAAAAAGAGAAGAGAAAATTAAAAGAGCGAAAAACGAGCGTTATCGGTTATATTTTTTATATAAGAAAGATTCGAAGACAACGGAATAAATAAAACTCGATATCAATCATCGCGATGACGTCCGACTCAGAAAGCGAAAGCGACGACGAAGAATACAACAAAGGGCCCGACATTTTTGAAGCCGCAGCTGACGAAGAAATCAAGGAAGACCACTGGTACTTGAGCTATTCGTAAAATTTTTTCGTTTTCCCAAAATGCAAGAGCAAGGATCACCGCATGCGTTTCGTTCATCAATTATTTTTTACTCAACCAAACTCTCTTTCCCTTTCTTCTCGTTTTTCATCGCGTAGGGAATATCACATGCGCAAGAACATGAACGATGGCGCAGGAGACGCCGTTTATCGCAATTTATCGTATAAACCGGTGTGTAATTGCATGCCCGTATGCAAAGAAGGTTGTATGAATCCGTATTGGATGTGGACCAAGAAACAATAAAATAAACGTTTCGATGAAACGATGGATCGATCGGATTCAGTCGTGAAATGAAAACGAGAGAGATATTTTTAACGAAACGTTCGAATTTATTACATAAACTAAAAATATACTTGGCCACTTTAGGGATTGACACTAAAAAGCCCGGAAAAAACACGTCCTTTCACTCATCTAAACATCGAGCTCAGTGCTATTGCTATATCAGCGCCTACTTGCGCGTTGTTTTTAACCAAAGCTATGTTGGTACTCAAACTTTTTCCTTTTGATAACTCGAAGATGCGCTTGAGTAAGAACGGCGTGACGTCTCGACCAGATATCTTTCTTTTCTTCGCTTCTCGCAACGCCTTTGTCGTGTATCTTTCAATCTCAGCACCAGTTGCTTTTTCGAATTCTTCTGGAACGGGAACAGCAAATAATATCCCGCTGTTCAATCGCATGTTATTGCGTGCATGAATTAGATTCGCCGCTTCCGTCGCAGAGTTTACCAGTGTCGATGGTTTGAATCCCGAATCTCGAGTGAAAAAAGCCGGAAATGCGTCTGTTTTGTACCCGACCGTTGTTACGCCTAGCGTTTCTAAAACTTCTAACGTTTTACCTATATCCAAAATAGATTTGACTCCAGCGCAAATGACGACAGTGTTCTTCGCTCTGGAAAGTTCCGTCAAGTCGCTGGAGATATCAAACGTCGTCTCTGCCTCTCGATGAACGCCTCCAATGCCACCTGTAACAAAAACTGGAATTTTCAACATGTCGGCCACTAACAACGTCGCCGAAACCGTCGTTGCACCAAGTTTCAGTCGTCTTAACGAAGGTTCCGGGAGAGACGCATTCGCTAATATTGGCGCGATGTCACGTCTGGAGACCTTAGCGACGCAATCCCTAGCTCCCTCCTTCCCCAAGATATCGATTTCCCCTTTAGAAAGTCCCACTCTCACATAACCGTCGAAGATTGCAATCGTTGCAGGTACGCACCCTTTTGAAGAGATTATATCTTCAACCTCGAGTGCGCACTTACAGTTCTCTGGATACGACATTCCATGCGAGATTATCGTCGACTCAAGAGCCACGACAGGTTCGTTATTTTGTAATGCATTTTGGACGCGCTCCGATATAATGATGCGCGATGACAAAGGAGAACATGAACTCGAAGAAGAACACAAATGTGAATTTAGAGATGATATCCGTCGTCGCGCTGCTGCTGCTGCTGCTGCTGCTGCTGCTACATCTGCCGCCGTCCCATGAATACGGGGTGGATCGAATGACTTTTGCATCCTTTTTTTCTTTTTTTTTGACGTACTACTATTAAAAAGTAACTCTCGGGTCTCTTCTTTCTCACTCGTGCGTACGCGCGGCGATCTTCATCCTATGGGCACCCGCTTTCGTTCATCCCGTAGTAGGCGTACCTTCAACCGGATCGCCTCTAGCGTTTCGTCGCATGATTTCTCTAGCCAATTTTAATTGTCGCCCTATTACGAGTGCTGTAACGGTTCCGGTTCCCAATGCTCCTCGAGCAGTTCTTCCTACGCGCCTGACGTACTCTGATGGATCACGCGGGAAGTCAAACAATATCACGTGCTTAATCTTTTTACCATCCAATCCTCGCGAAGCTCTATCTGTACAAATTAATAACTGCGGCGTTGAGTCAACCTCTTTGATGGAAAATTCGCCTCGCTGTTTCTCGCTCGAACTTCTTCGTCCGAGAAATTTGCGAAGGTTCTCGTCTCTTTTCTCGCGGCTCAACGCCGCGTGATAGGGTAATACCTTATAATTGACGCCGCTCGGGTCGCTTCGAATGAGTAGGTTTTCTAATTTACGACAGGTTTCAATCTTATTGCAAAACAGCAACGTTCGCGATGCCGAATTCTTACTCGTTTCAGTAGTTGCTGCGGTAGACGGGAGTATATCGTCCTTCAAAATTTTCATGAGCGCGGCATATTTGCGATAAAATCCGCTTTGCTCATCCGAGATTTCGCCACCGGAACAGTCGACAAGTCGCTCAAACGTACCCGCAGACGGACGATGTAATCCTGGCCCTTGGATAACGCGAATATCTTGCGGATGAAAAAACTGCTTGAGTTCGCGCAAGACTTGATCGGGAATCGTTGCTGTTACCAACACAAATCGCGTAGTTGGATTAGCAAGATCCTTAATCGGTTTAATTTGAGACGCGAATTCAAACGCATCGCCGAGTAGAACATCACATTCATCTAAAATAATGCTGTCTAAATCATCCAACTCCATTCTGTCCGTTTCGCACAAGTACCGAATGCGTCCGGGAGTTCCTATCACGATATCGACGCCACTCTTTAAAGTTTTCGTTTGTGTTAACGTGAACTTTGCAGTTAAATCGCGAGTTGATTGTTCTGCGCGATTACTTTTTGTTCTTTCAGACGCGCCACCGGTGGCAATCATCGATCTCATCCGAACGCCACCTTTTGAAAGTTCTTTGACAACCTCGGTTACTTGTCTAGCCAATTCTGAGGTTGGAACTAAAACAAGCGCGCGCGGACGTTTTGAAACACTCATTCCAGAATCACGCTCGAGACGCTGTAAGCGTTGAAGCAGTGGTAATAAGTAGCTCAATGTTTTGCCGCTACCTGCTTGGTCAGCGAGCAGAACGTGGTTCGCGCCTCCCCAGTGACTTGTCGTAGAGGTTTCCTTGTCATATGAGTCACTGTGATCGTGAAGGAGTATCTTGAAACTTTGCGCTTGTATGTGCGAAGGACGCGAAATGTTCATGCGGTGTTCGAGTGCATTAACTATTAATTCAGATGCTCCAATATCCTTAAACTTGGCACCGGAATAGAAAAAATATTCATCTGGATCGTCTGGCTCTCGAACAAACATTTCTGGTTCAAAATCATCTTCGACGTATTTAGCGAGCAATTCGGGCACGTATTCTCGAGTCTCAACGTTCTGGTCACTATTTATGGCGTTCCTTCGTTTGTTTTGGCCTTTGAAATCGACAAGGTCATCTTCTAGTCCTTCTAGCACCCAATCTTCAAATTCTTTCTCAGACATTTCGTTGGTATTGACTGAAATTTTGTTGTCGTCATCGTCGTCGTCGTCGTTGTCGTCGTCAAAACCTCCGGATTTCTTCGTTCTCGAAACTCTTTTAAGGAACGAAGGTGAAGGTTGAGCGAGCACGCGCATCATCGTGGGTGATGATGAGCTTTCATCGTATGTATCATCATCGTCATCATTGATATCGTCTTCAAAATTGTTATATCTACGCTGAGATTTGATTGCGCTTGAAAACGAAGGTGTTGGGACGTAATTCTTGTCAATGGATGCTTCTACTTTAACTTCGCGGTCATCTATTCGCATCCCTGGTCCGATTTCTACGCATTCCGCGCAGGATGCCTCGTCTTCAAAAGTCACGAAACCAAATCCTCTTGATTGGCCGGTTTCTCTGTCCAAGACAACGCGTGCGTTCGCGACGTAACCAAAACGCTCCATAGCTCGACCTAAGCTCTCGTCCGTCGTACTGTAGGAGAGATTACCCACCATAACTTTGAATGGGTTTATATTGCCTTCCCTTGAGTTGTAGTTGCTGTTGCTGTTAAAATTTCCATTCCTTTCTCTTATTCCTTCCCTTTGTCGACCGCCACCACCGATTCTTCCTCCTCCTCGGCCTCGGCCTCGGCCTCCCTCTCCAAAACCCGCGCTTCTTCGTTTCCCATGTCGGCGTCTGTTATTGTTATAAAAATCGCCGTCGTTGTCGCCGTCGCCGTCGTCGTCAAAGTTTCTTGGTTCGCCAAACTTTGCCGTGATGGTCGACGTTCTTTTCCCTTTGTTTCTGTGCAAACTACTACGTGGGAGTAAGCGAGGTGCGCGAAACGTCGAGAGAGACGGGTGAGTGCAGGTAAACATCTTGCTCGTTTCCTTATTATTGTTCTCGCGCGCGTGTGGAGAATTTGTTTCTTTCGTGTTTTTTGTTTTTCCACTCTGACCCGCAAAAAAAAAGTTGCTGCTTTTCCCCGGGGTCCCGTCCAAAATCGCACAACAGAACATGACCGCGCGAAACGCGAGTGATGGAAGCGTAGTTGTTTTGCACAAATGGTCCTCGCCTTCTTCGGCGGATCCTTCTCCTTCTGAGCTTTCCTTCGACTTAGAGTGCCTTAAAATCGAGACGTATTTGAGACTCGGCGAAATCCCATTTGAAACTGAAGTTTGTCAAACGCCATCCTCTTCTCCGTCCTCCGTTTTACCGTGTGTAGAGGCTGTTAACGGAGAATATACCGTTGTTGGTGGTTTGGGAGACGAGATTAAAAACGATCCGAAAGTCGCCACGTATCGTATTTTACATCATTTGAAACACGAATACAAAAATCTCAACGAAAGTTTGAGCGACACTGACAGAGCCAGAGATATTTGTTTCTCATCGGTTGCAAACAGTTTGCTCAAGGAGGCGTGCGATTATTTTACTTGGACGCACGAAGATACTTTCATAGAAAAAACGCGACCGATGTATGGGAGTAAGTACCCGTTTCCGCTTAATCGAATCGTACCAAACAGATGGCGTGAAAAGAGAGGAGTGCCGACGTGTGATGCTACAAAGGCGCGCGTCTCGGCGAGTCAAGCGTTTCAAGTCATAGAAACGATGTTGCCAGATACCGACGGAAACGACAGCTTATTCGCGCTCGGTTCACAAAGTCCTACAAACTGCGATGCAGATTTATTTTCTGTGTTATATTACGTCGTTTCTTCGAATGCAACAGACGCGCTGCGCGCGGAATTGAAAGCATATCCAAAAGTAATCGCTTACGTCGAGAACGTGAAGGAATATGTTTTAGCCAGAAAACCTTTAAATACTGAAGCTGACGAAACAAGCGCTGATGGGAAGAAAATTGATCCAACGACTTGGCGAGATGGAACTCGACGAAGGAAATCTCAAGGGTGGGAAGAAAAGGAAGAAAAGAGGAAGATGACGCCGGATGAGAAGAAAATGCGCCGGCACGCTGTGTACTCAGTTTTATTTGCTTTGTCATCCGTGGTTGCATTTGTCATGTTTAGCCCGGGAATGACAATGGTAGTGGAGATGAACGATTTAGAGCAAAATGAAGGAAGCGAAGAGCCTGTCGAAGAGGGCGACTAGAAGTAGATTGAAAACGGAACAATTTGTTCGGTGTTTATGCAAGCATGTCATAATCAAATCGTTTAAAAAAACGGAAAATTCTAATACGAATTCATCATCTCATCAGCGCGTGCGCGAATTCAATTACCGAGGTAACTTTTTCTGGTTCGACTGACCCACTTTTGGCATCAACAATATCATCGATTACGTGTTCGAGTTCGGAGAGATAACTTCGCATTTCCTCGGGTGCGATATCTCTCTTTATACTTTCTCTGAGATATTTCTTAATCCGCTCTTCGCAAACGCGCCGACGCAGTCTAAGAGAGAAGAATTCACGACTCGTCTCCCATTCGACGACTGATTTGATTGCCCTCTTGTGAAGCATGACGCCAGGAGTATCGTGTAAAGCTGCAAAATGGACGGCTAGCTGTTTCATCGTCGGCGTAAGTTGTTTTTGAAGGTGGCTACTGTATTCGAGACTCTTCGTCGTCCGTCGCATCGTCTTCACCAAATCGTCTTTTCGAAACTTAATATCAACGATACCTTCCGGCTCCAAAACGCCGCCCTTGGCGCCATCACTTGCATAGAACTCCATCTGTTCCGGGTTGATGGATGAATCAATTACTACCCAGGCGCCACCGCGCAATTCTCCACCTCGGGGTATGTAAACAAATATCGGCTGCTTGAACTCGCGCAATGCATCGACGATGCAAGCGCCGTATTTCAACACCTCTCCGTACATGTCGCGCAAACCTCCCGCGAATCCTCTCCAGTTTGCAAATATAATGAGCGGTAACCCTTCTCGGTTCATATCTCCGATCGCTTGCGCAGTTTTAAACGCGGAATCTGGGAACCATACTTGTCCAGCTTGCATTTCTTCGCCCATTTGCGCCCCAGGAAACGCCGGGTCAGCTGGTATCGTTTTGTTGACCATTCTCGTTTCAACCGCGATGCACCCTATGGGCAATCCCCCCAGTCTCGCGCGACCCGTGACAATAGTTCTGCCCCAGTCTGACATAACTTCCATGAACGAGTTCGTATCGAAAAAGTCATGTAAAATCTTGCGCGGATCGTAAGGCGACTTGGAAGCTGCCGGGTCAAATTTCAAAGTTCTGTGAATAGAGTCGCCGCCGTTGAGAGTATCCGTCCCTTTTTCGAGATAGTAAGGCAGCGCGCCGCCAATGCTTGCCGGTACGTACGACAGCCAATTTAAAACGGCTTTTATACCTTGAACGTCATCAGGAACAACCTTGTGAGAAACACCGTTCGACGCCATAACTTTTGGCCCACCGATTTGCGCATTTGAAGTATATACATCCCGCCCTAAAACTTTATTTAGAGCACTCGCTCCAGTTAGGATGAGAGGAGCCTCTTGGTGTTGCACAACGCGTTGACACAATCGCGAGCAATAGGCACCAATACCTACCGAGCGGGCGGTAACATATGCGATAGTCACCGTTGATTGGTACGCCCGCGATGTAGCCGAAGCTATTTCGCCAGAACCTTGGAGACACTCGACACCTTGTCCCCCACAAATATCCGTAAGCGCGTAGCGAACTTCGTTGTTTTCGATTAAGCGCGTTCCTTTCACGCGTCCGTTTGTGCCGAGCATCTCGTAATCGTCCTCGGAAAGATAAATGTACTTGAATCCTTTGCACGGATCTTTCTCATCTATCCAACACACTTGAAATGCAGCTTTCACCGCTTCGTCAAGGCCAATGCGTGCACCAGAGTTTGCCGCGACGTAAACGCATGGTATGCCCAACTCAACTGCCAAGTCCATGGCGGCTCTGTACACGGCATCTTCGGGCGGCGAAAGCGAGCCGGACATGTGCGTTATATCATTTGACACCAATATAATTTCTCTCCCGTCGGGGTACTCCTTCGTATTCAAAGTGAGCTTCCAACAAACCATGCCGCAATCGTTATGACCGGCTGAGCGGTTCGCGGGCACAAGATTTCGTTTTTGACCGGGCAAGATTTCTAAAATGGAGCCAATCGATGAACGAGGTGAAGATGGACCATTGTGGCCCGATACACCTCCTGAGTAAGACCCGCCTTGTAGCGCGAGTTCAACAATTGACGAGATACTTCCACCTTCTTCGTGAAGAACGTTTGCAAAAATCTCGGGAAAGTCATACACGTAGGTCGACGATAGGTTTTGAGCAACCATTCTTTTGCGCTGCGTCACGTTTAGGAGGGGATGTGGATCCGGAATACCTCGATCAAGGGAAGTTTGAATCTTGAACTTTAAACCAGAGGTATTTAGAGCCACAACGGATCCAGAATCACCAACCCTTACTTCTACGCACACTACTTTCAATCGCTTCAAATCTGCAAATGCTAAATTAACGAACGAATCAATAGCGCTCTCCACGTGTAGCAAATCTAATTTGGCATCGGCGCCGACGAGATGGATAAAAACATGATTCCACGCTGTTCTATGCGATCCAACGGCAAGCTCGAGAGATCCTAAAACATCGGCCAAAACCGAGTCTTCCGGTGGTAAAAATGGTGTTTCTTCTGTTGAAATGCCGGAATCTGAATATGACGTTCTGGAGAGCCGAAGCGTAGGATTTGGCGAGAAATTTACGAGAAGTAAATCTTTATCGTACACCGCTGCCCTTAAGAAGACGCGACGATCTCTTTGCGGTTGCTTATGGCCAGGTTTTTTCGGCGTTTCTTCGGCGAGAAATACGCCAATAGAGTAATCAGAAGGTGTCACAAAGTCTGGATTTCTCTGTCGAGTTCTGGAGTTCAATTTTCCTACGCATTCAATCTTTTCGAAAGGATCGAGTCGATCAACTTCCATGTGAGAGGCTACATGGGGCCAAAAACCATTCGCGGCACGCATCTCCTCAAATGCATCTGCACCCGAAGCTGCCGTGCCAGATCGTTTAAACGCAAAGTGATGCGGGCGAGCATCCAGCGATAAAAGTGTCACGCTAACTTTAGTAATTGTACTGGTAAATGCGCCAGCCAAGTTTTGACCGGTGACGAAAGCCGCCGCCGCCGCTCGAACTTCTTTTTCATCTCTGCCAACTAATCTTGGATACGAGATTACAAAAGCTAGTTCGCGAGGACTCAAATCAGACGCTTCTGGTAATGTCGCGACTGCTTGTCCGAGAGAAGGTGCAAATAATACAATCGTGTCTGAGCCGTTTAACTTTACGCTTGTGACCGTCATATCTGTGCAACAAGGTTCCGGGTCGGCACCCATAATCTTCTTCAAATCGACTCCAGTGGATAAAAACAACGCTTCGATGGCGTCGAATCGTGCGGTTTCAGATACGCCATCGAATAACGAGTCCCAGTTGTATTGTAAGTGCGTATTTTCAATCTCTGAGATGTCGTCGTAGGATTCCAATCGCGAAAGCGTATTCTGTTTATCCAAATATATCCTTCCAATGTTTCGAGTGAGCACTTGCGATCCCGGCGTCGTATTTGTTGATATCGTCTCACCTCCTCCGGTGTGGGAAAGAGAAGAGTCGTCTTCAGAAAAAACGGACTGTGAATCATCAATTTCGCTTCCGTACAGTGATCCGGCGCTGCGTAATCCGACACGAGAATTGGAGCGCGAATGTCCGCCTACTTGTGTATCGAAAGTGTGATCGTTCAAGGAAAGATTCGTAAAAGACGCAAACGATTCTTCTCGTCGCACGCGCGAACGTTCCGCGGCTATTTTTTCGCGTCTAGATTGTCTCGAAACTTCTTGTTTTTTTACAATAATTTCGCGGGCCCGTTGCGATAGCTTTTCATATCTGTGGCCGACAAGGTTCATGCACCTATGCACCGCGGAATGACACGCAGAAACATCCATAAAACCATTATCGGCGATATAATCTAATATTTCAACTAATAATTCTGATCTGCGTTCTAACTTAGCGTGCGCGTGTGCGTATTGAGTCACTGCAAAAATATCATCACGGTGCGATTCTCTCAGGAGCATAATTGCGTCTTCAAAGCTCGCACAGCTCGAGAAAGTCTCTTCAATATCCAAAAACATTTCCATATATACCGTCAACACGCGAGCTTTTGATGCGTACAGTCCACCTTCATGTCGATCGCAGAATTTCGACAAAGAAGCAAACGTAGCATCGCGCTCTTGTATTATTTTCCGTACATTTTGCACAGCCGAAGCTACCGTGTTTGTATATCGAGCTGATTCGCTCGGAGCGGATTGCGAAGATTCTAAATCAGAAGCTATGAGACACAAGTCTTTCATAGTCTTCTCGTCTAGACGACTCGCGATTGCATCGCGCGCCTCCTCAAAATCTTCAAGGACGAGTTCTATCGTACCCAAAACTTCAAATAACTCTTCCAACGGATCGCCATCAAAGTGATACCCCTGGAGAAGTTGAATCATAGCCGCTGAATTTCTAGAAAACTTGTCCAAATGTGATCCAGTCGCGCTCACCGTGAACTTCCGCGGTTTAGATACCGGAAAGGCCCCTTTGAATGGTTTTGTGAGCTTCATAGAGCTTGGATCATCGACAACTACTGTGCACAAAACGTCCCCGGGCTCCAGTTGGCAGCCTATTTGCGCGACGTGAGTGATGATACCGGAAGTTGTCGATATTAACGGCATAACCGTCTTCATCACCTCAATTTCGCAATACGGTTCACCGACTTTACATCTTTCCCCATTTGAAACGAGAAATTTCAATAGTTTTCCCGTGGTATTCGCGCAGAGCTTCGTTGCGTCGAAATCTTCCGGAAAGAAGCAAGGATATCCATCGATATGGATTTTCATCCCGACTTTGGACTCCTCTGGGTACACCGTGTACGAGCGGTTATTCAAAATGATTTTCAGGCCTCCATCAAAGAGTTGCAAAGATTCTGCAGCGAGCATTTGCTCGTTAATGTAAATGCAGAAACTTGATTTACTTCCCATGCAGACTCGCAAAGAGTACTTGATGTCGTTGTATATAAGCTCGAAAGAATGTTCACTCAAGTTTGCCATCCAGAGTTCCGGCGGAACACCTCTTCTCAAACACTGCGTGATCTGCTCCTCGAGCTTCTTATATTCTGCGGAGGCTTTCAAAACAGCTCCACACGCAATGACGACGTGATCTGGAAGTTCGGGTGAACGGTCGCCGATCGCAATCAATCCATCCAACCATGCTGTGTCATGAAGATTAGCTCTGAAATCATCTTTTTCGAGCAGAGTCATCAAATACTTTACGTTACAGTGAATTTGTCCTCGCACAGAAAATTCGGATAATGTTTGTACGAGCGCGGTTGAAGCTTCTTCTCGCGTTTCGCGATGAGCGAATACGTGTCCAAACTGCGAATCCGCGAATTGGTGGACGCCGCCTCCAGATCCAATCGAAAAATTGCCGTTTACGCCAGGCATCGTGCGAAAATGTAACTCGTGAATGGCTCCAGACGTCGGCTTAAATCCACTATCCGGATCTTCAGCAGTAATTCTGCCAGCTACACAGTGTCCGATCGGTTGAATCGGTTTCGCGGTATCGAAGTCAATCGAGCTTACGCCCATAACGTCGCTTTGCGCAAAAAACCTCCGAATGTGTGGGATTTTGTGCAACGGAATGCCCATAGCGATTTGCAGTTGTACCGCGGGAATATTTACTCCAGTAATAGTTTCGGTGACTGGATGCTCCACTTGCAATCTCGGATTGACCTCTAAAAATGAATATCTCCCGGTAACGCAGTTGAATAGATATTCCACCGTGCCTACGCCAGCATAGCCTACTCGCTTTGCTAATCGCACCGCCCCGAGCTCCAGCTCTTCGCACAATTTCCTCGGAGCGATGGTAATCGGACCTTCTTCAATAATTTTCTGATGTCGTCGTTGCACAGAACAATCGCGCCCGTACAAAGCGATCGCTTGACCATGCTGATCAGCCACCATTTGAACTTCCAAGTGACGAGAATTTTGCGAGAGTTTCTGAATAAAAATTGGACTCATCGGCACTTCTTGTTGCACTTGCTGAAACGAAACTCGTAGTTCTGCATCGTTGCGAGCCATTCTAATACCTTTACCCCCACCTCCTTCGGACGCTTTAATCATGACCGGATATCCTATTGATTCATTGATTACGCGTTCGGCTTTTTGGACGTCTTTAACCGTGGCCTTAGCCAATAAATCTTCCGGTATGGAACAATCAGTACCATCGGCGTTGTTCAAAGTCAAACCGGACCCGGACCAAGGAATGACGTCAACACCACACGATTGCGCTAGAATGTTCGCGCAAATCTTATCGCCGACAGCATCCATGGCCTTTCTCGGCGGGCCGAGAAAGGCTATGTTATGATGAGATAAGCCCTCCGGAAGCTTTGGATTTTCGCTAGCATGCCCCCACCCGGGCCAAACGGCATCGGCACCGCATCTGCGCGCGATTTTTACAATCAAATCGACGTTTGCAAAGTTATGCACGTTTGAACCTCCTTCTACGATGATGTATTCGTCCGCTAATCGGATATATTCCGCATTCGTTCTTAAATCATCCTCAGTTGCCATGCAAACCAAATGCAAGACGTCATGTGACTTGAACGTCTCGTAGGCCCAGGAGCGTAAACTTCTGATAGCTTTCGTCGCACCAACTGTTGTATTTTGTTTTATATGCAGAACAGATGGAGTGATGTTAGTCATGATACACATACGATGTATCTGTTTCTCTGCACCGAAACAATCGCGTCTGTCACGTTCATCGATTGCGTGTAAAGAGAAAAAAATAAAGAAAGAGCTGTTTTCGCTTTGTGTGCGGGGAAAAAAAAGGGAAAAAATAATGGAATGAACGTACGTCCATTGGATGAGATGAGCACCGTGCGAATCAAGCGATTCCCTCCTCGACTGAACACATAGTTTTCAAACTCGGCGCTCGAAGTCGACACTGTAGCAATTGAATGGAAGAAAGTAAAAA
>MDTC01241474.1_pt1 | contig 18796 bp, 12 predicted proteins | sample 811181 | NCBI WGS metagenome assembly MDTC01 (sample SAMN05326644, study PRJNA326480) | marine metagenome | isolation source: seawater | place: Pacific Ocean: North | collected 2011
ACTCAAAAAGACGGAAAAACAATATTTAATGCAGGAATTGAAACTGTTAAAGGAAACAGATCAAAAGCCTTTCAAGACGCAGAAGATGCAGGATTCTTGCAACAGGCTCTTGATAAAATTATAGAAGACCAAGCACTTGGATTTCCAAACGCAAAAGGCTCAGACGCTCCTATAGAAGTACTTGAAAAAACAGTAACAAATATTCTCGCAGGGGCAGGAAATAAAAAGTCTACTCTTAAAAAGCAAAAAATAAATACTAGAGCCGGAAAAGGCAAAAGTAAAACTAAAAAGATAAAAGCAACACTAGCTCCTGTAGTTAAAGAAAAAGCAGTAAAGCTAAGTGGTAGACGAAAAACTTCAAGCCAAGGAGATAGGCTATCTCTTCAAAAGCTTATCGGCCCTTTGAACAATCAAATAAATGAAACTGTTAGAGAGAATATGGGGGCACCCAGACTTGAAAACAGAACAGGTAGATTTGCGGGATCTGTCAGAATTACAGATATAAATGTAACTGCACAAGGATTCCCAAGCATTGGGTACACATATCAACGATCTCCTTACGACAAGTTTGAAAGAGATACAGACAGAGACCCAAGAAGACTTATTGACAGATCTATACGAGAAATAGCAGCTCAATATGCAATGGGACGCTTCTATACTAGGAGACAGTAATGGCAGAAGTAAATCATAGACAGTATACTACTCGAAGATCTGCCATTGTTGATGCTTTAGTTGAAAAGCTAAAAGAAATAAACTTAACGGGTAACTTTTTAACTGATTTATATGAAGAAGTTTACCCAAGATTAAAGTTTTGGGACGAAGTAGAGGTTTTTCCAGCATTGCATCTAAATGCAGGAGCCGAGACTCGGGATTACCAAGGCGGTGCATACAAAGATAGATACTTAAGTATTACCGTCAGATGTTACGTTAAAGAGGAAGACGCAGTAGTTGCATTAGACAAGCTGCTCGAAGACGTAGAAACAGTAGTCGAACAAAACGGAAGACTAGCGTATACTGATAAGCAAGGTAATACTCAGTATACCCATGATATTTTAATTATCAGTATAGATACTGATGAAGGAGTTCTTGAACCTTTTGGCGTGGGAGAAGTTCTACTACAGGTTCATTACTAGAAACGACAGGCACGAACAAATGTTCACGTCCTTGTCCTTTCAATATTTAGGAGAAATGCTATGCCAGCAACAATTCAACTAAGTCGTGATACTCACGTCTTTATTGGAAAAGGAACCACATATTGGAAGATTCCAGTACTGGACGGGTTCTCTTTTTCGCAGGCGACATCAACTACTGAAGTAACTCTGAATGAAATGCAAGATTCATCAGGCGCTTCAAACCGTGGTCGCTCTATGTTTACAAACGCTCTTGAGCCAGCAGAGTGGTCTTTTTCCACTTATGCTCGTCCAACTCTTGAGAGCTCTTCACACACAGCAGTAGAAGAAGTACTGTGGGCGCATTTCTTTGGAGCAAAAACGTGGAATGACACTACTGATGTTTGGTCACCTGCTGCTGTAAGCGCTACTCGTACAAGCAACATGGTTGTTACTTCTGCTCAATCTGATCTTGCAGAACTTGGTACATTTGATCTTTACTTTGTACTTGGCGGATGTGCTCCAGGAGCAACTCCTGCAACATATAGCTCTGCAAACGGACAAACTATTTACAAGCTCACAGGCTGCGTAGTAAATACTGCTGGTATTGATTTTGATATCGACGGAATTACTACTATTAACTGGTCTGGTTTCGGAGCAGAGATCGAACAAATTAGTGCTCTTGATATGTCAGGTGCAACTTCTCGTTTAGGCTACGCTGGAAGCAGCAGCACTTCAAACTTCTTGCGTAATCGTATTACTTCACTTCGTCTTCGTCCAGATGCAGATGGTGATCAAGTATTCGGCGAAGCTGGTGACTTGGATCAAGATGGAGATTCAACAACAGGTAGCGCAGGCGGTACTACTGGTGATGATTTCCAGACTGAGTATCACTTGACTCTTACTGGAGGCTCAATCAACTTTGAAAACAATATTACTTTCTTGACTCCAGAAGAGCTATGTAAAGTAAATACTCCTATCGGTCACATCACAGGAACTCGTAATATTTCAGGAAGCTTTAACTGCTACTTGAACGATGACGACACTGGTGTTACTGGCGGACGTAGTGCATCTTTCTTCGAAGACTTGGTAAATAACAAGACTATGACTCGAAATAAGTTTAACGTTCAATTTACAATTGGTGGTGCGTCAGCTCCTAACCTTGTAGTTGAGTTCCCAGGTGCACACATTGATATTCCTACTCACCAAATCGAAGATGTTATTTCTTTGGAGACAGGGTTCCATGCTCTTCCAAGCAACATCAGCGAAGCAGACGAGGTAACTATTACTTACACTGGTGCTTAATATCTAACCTTTCTTGAAACCCGCTTCGGCGGGTTTTTTATTTATGGTACGAAAAAAAGTTCTTGACTTTTTAGCTGCCTTCCAATATAATTACAAAATAAATTACTACTTTCATATAAGGATACAAAATGAGTGACACCCCCGTTTCTTTAGCGAGTTTAATGACTCCAAGCAAAACTGTAGGCATAGACTTTCCAGGCTATAGTGGAATGTCTGTAGAATTAACCTACCTGGCTCGAGAAGAGCTAGTTAAGCTCCGAAAACGTTGTCTGACTACAAAGTTCAATAAAAAGTCTAGGCAGCCTGAAGAAGAGCTTGATGAAGATAAGTTTCTAACAGAATACGTAAGAGCAGTTGTTAAAGGCTGGACCGGTCTTAAGTATCGTTACCTAGAAGAGCTTCTTTTGGTAGATATAGGAGATTTGGACCCAGACGATCAATTAGCTTATACTCAAGAAAATGCAGAGCTACTCATGAAAAACTCAACTGATTTTGATACATGGGTAACTGAAACTGTAGGTGATCTTGAAAATTTTACTGGGAACAAGTAGCAGAAATAGAGAAGCTACTTGCTCGATATGTACAAGAGCAACACTCTCCTATTGATGTTGACAAATATCTACTTGTCTGTGAGCAACTAGGACAAGAACCCAATCCTGCCAAAATGCCGCTCGAGCTTTCGGTTTTCCCCGAAGAAGTTCAAGTGGCATTTTTTATGTTCAGCCTTCTTTCAGACTCATGGGAAGGAATGAGTGGAACATACATGGGAAAGCACTGGAATGACTTAGGGTATTTGTTTGAGATTCATGATATAGACAATCCTACACACACTTTATTCTTTATGAAAATGTATGAAAGAGTACTAGTAGATTATAGACTAAAAGACGCAGAAAATAAACGAAAAGCAGAAGAGCGAAGAAATCGCAATAGCGGTGGAAAAAATTTCACCCATAGTGTACAAGGCTAATGGCTAAGAAAATTCAAATAGACATTGAAGTAAATGGCAAAATGCAAAAAGCCACGCTTTCTGCTAAAAAGCTGCGTAAAGCATTAGCAGACGTAGATGAGCAGCAAGGAAAAGTAGGAAGATCTGCAGGAGAAACAGATCGCCGAATGAAAGGTGCTGCAAAAGCCACCTCCAACGGTACAAAAGAATTTGCTAAAATGTCTCAAGGCATGGGAGGTCTTGTAGGAGCCTATGCAACTGTAGCCGCAAACGTATTTGCATTAAGTGCGGCTTTTGAATTCTTAAAGAACGCTGCACAAATAGATCAATTAGAAAAAGCTCAGATATCTTTTGCTGGAAACACTGGCGTAGCTCTCGCTTCAGTAACGGCGTCTCTCAGAGAAGCATCCGACGGAATGCTAGGCTTCAGAGAAGCCGCACAAGCCGCCGCCATTGGTGTGGCAAAAGGGTTTGGTCCCGATCAGCTGGAAAAGCTAGCGGTAGGCGCGAGAAAGGTATCAGCAGTACTGGGTAGAGACTTTGAAGATGCTTTTGACAGATTAGTACGTGGTGTATCAAAAGCCGAACCAGAACTTTTGGATGAATTAGGTATCACACTTCGACTTGAAACGGCTACAAAAAGGTATGCTGATGCTTTAGGGCTACAAGCAGATCAATTGACAGAAGCTCAAAGAAGCCAGGCAGTATTACTTGAAACTCAAAGACAGTTAGATTCTCAGTTTGGCTCCATCGATGCTCCTGTAAACCCTTTTATTCAGTTAAAGAAAACTTTTGAAGACATTATTAAAAGTGTTACTCAGACACTTTTACCTGTCTTTTCTGCTTTTGCTGAAATCATTAATGGATCTGCTGTTTCAGCAGCAACCGTATTTGGTGCTTTAGGGCTTTCAATTGCTAAAACTATTCTTCCGATGGATGAAATAAATGCCGGAATAAAAAAGTTTGGAGATAATGCTACAGCAAAAGTTAATGCAGCGAAAAAAGCTCAAGAAGACTATAAAAAAGCAATTGACAAAAACTCATTAGCATTTAAAGATCAAAAGAAAGCTTTGCAAGACGCAGCTATAGCAGCCGTAAAAGCTGGTAGCAAGAGCAAAACAGTTGCAAAAATTGCAGCGGGTCAAGATGTTCCTGCGATAGAAATGGCTTCATTTAAAAATACTTTAGCAAGAGCTGAAGCAGATTCTGCTGCAACAGGTACTGTAATGAAGGGAGTTTTTGCAGGAGTAAAAGATTCAATAGTTACTAATCTTAGCACAGCTTTTACAAACTCACAAGAGGCTGCAAAAGTAACAGAAAGTAAATTTAAAATAGCTTTTAAAAACATTGCTTTATCTGCTAAAATTACTGGTGCTAAAATACGAGAAGGACTCGCCACAGGATTAAATGCAGCTGCAGACGGTGCAGGTAAATTAGTAAAAGCTATAGGAAAGTTAGTAAATATACTAGCTCTTGCAGGCTTAGTTGATATACTTAAAGAAACCGCGCTAAGTATTACTGCAGCCGCAGAAGGAGTTGTAGGTAGTATAGCAAAGTTTGCAGGCCTGGGCAACTTATATGAAGGTAGTGGATTTCAAAAGTTTTTAGCTTCAGGAAGAGAAGGCGTAAAAGATTATAGAAAAATACGAGAAGAAGTAAAAGCGGTCGAAAGCAGTCTGAAAGCTACTGCAACTGATGCTTCTAATATTGCTAAAGGTTTAGTAAGAGCAGCAGCGGCTCGTGACAGATTTGCAGCAGAAGGAGATCTTGGAGCAGCGAGAGACGCGGAGAGAGGTATACAAGAAAAAACAATGACCGCTCTCGCAACTTTAGATATCAGCGGGTTAGCTCAAGACATTAAAGATTTACCTTTAGACAAGCAGGTAGGCAAAGCCCAAGAATTCGTAGAATCTTTAGGGCCCCTACTCGAGCACATTCCTCAACTACGAGAAGTTCTAACTAGCACTAGCTTTACTGCTGACGGTTTTGTTGACAAACTGGAGAGTATGCAAAGAGCCGCACAAGATGGAAACGCAAACTACAATGCGTTTACAGATCAGCTCGCAAACTTTGGTTCAACAATTGCTGGATCAGATTTAATAAGTGCAGTCTTTGTCATGGATGAATTTAAAAAGAGTGCAAATGCTGCTGTAGAAAGCACTAAAGATGTAACTGGCAATCTAAGAATTATGGAGCGTTATGATGCTGTTTTTGAAAAAGCAGGAACTACCGCAACTGAGTTTAGAGAGAAGTTACAAGGGTTACAAACAGAACAAGATAACTTGCGAACTTCAAGTGTAACCTTACAAAAGCAACAAATAGACACTGCAAATATTCTTAATCCTCTCGATCGAGAAAGAGCAAAGATTGTAGACGATATAGCAGCAGCTGAGCAGGCTCATGCAGAAAAAGTACAACAAGTAAATACTGAAAGAGCTCTAGCAATGCTTCTGGCTCCTAAAGAAAGAGCAGCAGCTCTTGTACGAATCGCAGACCTCGAGGCAGAAGTAGACGTAGCTGCATATTTGTTACAAGTTTTAAGAGATACAAGACAAGTAAAACTTGATGCAGTCGATGAAAAAAGCGACATTTTGAACTTAAAGGAAGGACAAAAAGCTCTGGATCTACAAAAACAAATTCTCGACCTACAGCAAAGGGGTGCTCGAGAGATGTTATCTGCGGCTGCTGCTCGTGAGAGAGTTTTACGTTACGAGCTTGAAAATGTACTTCGAGAAAATCCAAATGCTTCCGAAGAGCAAATATTAAAAGCAAAGATTGCTGTAGAAAAAGAAATTGTAAAAAATCGTATAGCCACTGCAAATCAAGAATATAATTTAAAAGTGGCAATGATTGATATGGAAGAAAAGATTCTTGTCGCAAGAACTAAACTCGCAAAAGCAGAGTACAAAGACCGTATGCAGTCACAGGGCAGAGAGGCGGACCCTACTATTACTGGTCTTTATGATGAGGTAATCACAAACGCAGGAGATTCGGCAACTCTTGCGAGAGCTGCGGCAGGAATAAACAGAGCTGCAGCAATTGCTACCGCTGATGGAGCTTTAAAAGGATTCCAGCGAGCGCTCGAAGACGAAAATTTTACTAATGCAATAGATCAAGCAACAAGAAGCGGATTCCAATCCGGACTCACTGGAGCACTTACAGAGATAGGTTCTGGAGGTAGTGGTACAGAAGCTCTTAAAAAGATGGGTAATGCAATGTGGAGAGGGGTGGTTGAAGAGGCGTCGAAAAGAGCATCTCAAGCAATTACTGATTTTCTTTTTGGGGCGGACGATCCGGCGGCTCAAATGGCCACAGCAATGCAAACGGGCGCAACTCAAATTCAAACAGCACACACTACTGGAGCTGGAAAAGTAGCAACCGCAATCACAAGCGCATTTGCAACTTTTGATGGAAAGATGGGTTGTTGTGATAAACCTGTTAAATTAGATTCTTCAAGTACAAAAGTAATACAGAAAGCAGCAGAAAAGACAGAAGTAAAAACGCCTGCAACTGTAACAGCAGGGATGCAAAGAACAGAGGTTGGTTACACTGAGCACAATGGAGAAATGATAGAAGAAGTCAAAGTAATTGCTTCAAGAACTGAAACAGTTGCAGAAAGTTTTGGGCATTTTACAACAAGTTTAAAAGATCTTTTTGACTCCAATACTGAAGGCGGTTTTTTAGAAAAAATGGGAAATATTTTTTCGGAAGGAGGCAATCTCTTTAAAACTTTATTTAATACTCTCATTTCAAAAATAAGCACAGCCTTTTCGAGTATGGGAGGTGGTGAAGGCGGTGGCTTTCTTTCAGGGTTATTCAGAATGGCTGTAGGCTTTTTTACTGGAGGTGCAGGAGGTGCAGGAGGTGCTGCCCCTTCGGGAAGATACGGAGGAAAGTTTACTGGACCAAAAGCAATGTTTGGCGGAATTTTCGGTGCAGGCGGAATACCCTTCTTAGGAGGAAATCCTATGCTAATGATGCAACAGGCAATGCCTCTAATTATGATGATGTTATTGCTTAAAAAAGGCAGTAAAAAGTTTCGAATGGGCGGAATTGCTGCTGCGGGACTGACAGCGCGTGCAGCAATGGGCTACGGGGCCGGAGGTATAGCAAGAGGAACTGCTGCCGGCTACCCCGCAATCTTACACGGAACCGAAGCAGTGGTACCTCTTCCAAATGGTAGATCTATTCCAGTAGAAATGTCTGGTTCAGGATCTTCTGTAAATAATGTAAGTGTAAGTGTTAATATGAACAACGATGGCTCATCAACTACAGCGGTGGATAGTCAAACTGGCGGTGAAGATTTAGGAAAGGCTATTGCAAGCGCCGTACAAAATGAAATTCAAAAACAGAAAAGACATGGCGGGTTACTTAGCCCGTATGGAGCACGATAATGGCCCAGTTTCAATTTACAATAACCGCTGGCTCTATAGCTACAGGAGATCCTGCTACAGATGTTACAGTTGTGGCAGATAGAGGTCTTTCTCGAAGCGCTACTCCAAGGATACTAGTAGCAAAGTTTGGAGATGGGTACGAGCAAAGAGTGGCCGATGGAGTAAACCCTTCAGATCAAAATTTTTCCATAACTTTTAACAACAGAGAAGCTGCAAAGATATATGAAATAGCCGCATTTTTTGATGCACAAACTGGAAAAGCATTTGATTTAGTTGTAACTGATCACAGCGGAGATACTACTGTAAAAGTTGTATGTGAAGAGTACGGAATAACTTATATTAGTGAACTATATCATTCAATGTCGGCTTCATTTAGAAGAGTGTACGAGCCATGAGCGTAAAAACTTTAAATCTTTTTGATACAGATGCTACATTTAACTTAACGCGAGACGATACTTTAGAGATCGATTTTAATAGAGTAGCCTATCCTTTAAGTGTTGTGGGCACCCCCACAAACTGTACTGTTACTCCTTCATCAATAAGTGCAACAGATAAAACGTTTACTGCAGATTTTTCTTCAAGTAATATCGCATCATACTCACTTACTTTAAAAAATACTGGTCCCGACTTCGGGACAGACAGTGATGCAAACTTTGTAAACTTTAATGACGGAACAAATACTAGCACTTCTAATACTCCGATTGCTTATAAGAATGGCTGGGGTTATGTAGATGCAAATATCTATGCTAGCAGCACAATTTTTGGAGCTACAGTTGGGTACAGCCGTCCTTATACTTCTTACTCAAGCAGTAATATACTTTGGACAAGTGTTGGCGGTCCTTTCGAAAAAGCAGAAACAAACGATTATCCGAGTGTTGCAAACAGGCGCCTACGACTTCAAGTTTATACTAAATGGAATACTGCAACTAGTTTTAGAAGACTAAATCGAGGATATGTCTATAGCCCGGAATTTACAGGCAGTACCGGAGACTATATAACTTTTGACGGAAGTGCACCGACTAATGATAAGTCTGTTGTTTGGGCGTTAAATATAGGAACTGGCGACTGGGTAGAAATACATGCAGACAGTTTTACTGGAACTCGACAAACTTTTCCATCCGATGGAACTTATCGAATAATTGTATTTTTATATCAGTTTATAAACAGTTCTAGTGCAACAACAGCAAATACCTTATTTTTTATAGAGCACTTTACAAGATTTAATTCAGCAGGAGTTACTAAAAGAGAGCTTACAGTATCTGGAACTGTTGGAAGAGGCCCTTCTGAGATTATAAAAGCATCTCAAAAGCAGGAACTCGGGGACTCTATTGTTAATTTATTTGAAATAACTCTTCCATCAGATGATGAGACTACTCCTACAACTTTATACTTACATGATGGTCTAAACTTTGAGTCTGGTACAGGCAAAAATATCTATTTTCCAAATAAAGCAGGGACTGGTTTAAACGAGTATATAGCATTTCCGATAGGTATAGAGGGTTTAGAAGTACGTACAGGAGAGTCTCCTCGCCCTAAGCTGACTTTAGCAAATATCCCTGTTCTTGGAAGAAGTCTTGTAGATAACTCGGACGGAACAGATGATGAAACAAATTTAGCTGAAATACTTGATGATGCAAATTTAAAAACTTCAACAGATTTATTAAAATCAAAAGTAGTTTTTAGGTGCACTCTTTTAAAATACACATTTCAATCTACAGATACTCCAAGCATAGGCCTAGAATATCCTAGTTATACTTATCTCATAGATAGAGTATCAAACGATCAGGGAATGGTATTAGAAGTAGAACTAGCAAGTCCTGCAGACTTAGAACATGCGGTAATTCCAGGCCGCCTTTCCGCCGCCAAATATTGTGTATGGGAATATCAAGGAGGGTCTTTATATAATAGAGGAGGATGCACAGTTCCCGGAGACTCTTTTAGCAGATACTTTGATGAAAATGATAGGTTAATTACTACAAATATTAATAATATAGCTGCTTGGTCTTCTTCTACTTCGTATGCTATAGGTAATAGGGTAAGAACGTCACCAAAAGCGAATTGCTATAGAATATGGGAAGCTTTAAGAAGCAACACAGGAGACGAACCAGAATACAATAAATATTCTTGGAAAAGAATAGATGTTTGTGGTAAGCGGCTTACTTCGTGCAGATTAAGATTTCAAGGTAAGCAAAGCGACCTAGTATCAGACTCAAGTACTCTTGTAGGAACCGTTCCTGGCCCTGAATATTTAGATAAAACAGTTTCTCTGCCTTTCGGAGGATTTCCAGGGACTAAGAAAGTAATATGATAGACGATATTTATTCTCATTTTGAAAAAGAATACCCAAATGAAGGGTGTGGAATTATAGTTGACAATAGCTATTTTATTCCATGCAAAAATGTAAATCCTGGCCCTTCTAGCTTTGGTTTTTGTCCGACGGAATATTTAAATTTAAGAGTACGATACAATATAACAGGTATTGTACATAATCATATTAACGAGGGCAATGAACCCTCTCAATCAGATATTAAAAGCTGCAATGCACTGCAGATACCCTATTATATTTTCAAATATCCAGAAATGGAACTAAATATAGTGCAACCGGAGAAAGTAAATGCTGCGTAATGTATACTTAGAAGGAGAGCTAGGTGCCCGCTATGGGTCCGTTCGAAGAATGAAGGCAGATAACTTAGTCGAGGTTATGGGATGCCTCACTGCTAATTTTGAAGACTTTTCAGAATACTACGCAAGTTGTTTAGAAGACGATATTGTTTTTGCGTGGAAAATAAATGACGAAATAGTAGAAGACCCTGACAAATTATTTTTAACTTTAGAGAAGGGAGATATAATTATAACTCCTGTTCCTGTCGGAGAAGGTAAGCTAAAGGATGCCTTAAAAGTAGTAGCAGGAATACTTGTTATGGTTTTTGCCCCACAGCTAGGCGTAGCGCTTCTTGGAAGCGGAAAAGCAGGAGCAGCTTTAGGTACTTTCTTTAAAATTGGAGGTAGCTGGTTGTTTGATAACAGCTTAGAGGATTTATTAACAGAAGACCCTAGTACCGATCAAGAAGATACTTCTTATCTGTTTCAAGGATCGGGACAGACCATAAATAGTACAGAGCCTATACCTATTTGTTACGGAAGAATGAGAATTCCAGGAAGACCAGTAAGTTTTGAAGTTAGAAACGAAGAAAGAGTTATTTTTAACTAAGGAGTATTAAAGTGTCAGCAAACGCGTATGAAGGAGATAAATCCCAGCTTATTGGGGTAACAGACATACTTTGTGAAGGGCCTATTGCCGGACTGGTTAATGGCAGTGCTTCTGTGTACTTTGATAATAATACTTCTGAAAATTCAAAATATTGGTCTTATAAGCCTCCTAGATCTGCTCAAGTAGGAACCGATGTTTCTGGAACAATAACTTTTAATAATTCCACAACAGGGACTGTAGATTCTAATACCTTTATACCTGTTGATTTGACAAATTACGTAGAAAAAGCAAGAAGAATTGAGTTATTTGAAAGTGGAGAGGCTTACGTAGAGGTAACTTTAAGTAATCATATACTTCCTACAAATAGTAATAATCAAAGAGTTACTCTTACTAGAAGTACAGGAACTTTTGTTGCAGGAACTCACAATACTGACCACTCAGCTTACAATGGACTTGTACGAGCTTCTGAACTCGAAATACATTGGGATGACGGAAGTGTCTCAAGTCATAAAGGCCACTTTAATAGAACCAGCGACTCTCAGGGTTACTTTGAGTGGGGTAAAGCACACGGGCTATTAGATGCTAATAATCTACCTGGAAAAGCGTACTTAAAAACAGTTAAAATAACAAATGTAGTTTCTATAAATGCTTCAACAGGGACAATTGTAACAGAAAATACATTTAATGGCACTTTTGGTTTTGCTATACAAGCTCAATTTACTTTTGCATCGAACGCGGATTTAGCGGGACATAGCTTTGATCCGGATGCACCTATAAGCAAAGTTCAAAACTTATATGTTCAAGAAAACAGAGGAACTAAATACCAAAGACCGCTAAAAGCAGTTGCAGGCGTGGGAAGCAATGCAACTACTCCGGGAACTACTTCTGGTATTAACCTTCCTGAGTTGAAAATGATACACCCCACAAACACGTATAATGTAGTTCCTGCAAGTTATAAGGGAATGCCAAATACAGAAGACGATAGTAAAAAGTACCCAGGAATTCCTGATTATTCGGATACAAATTCCGATCCTACAATTCTTAACTCTAGTAATTTTGGACTTACTACATCTGCAAGCAAGGTTGAAGCAGATAAACTATCATTTACCATATCATACCCTAGTGGGTTTTTCTTCCAAAGCCCAAATGATAGTAAGAGAATGACTTGTTATGCTTTTTATCTTTGTCAAATAGAATTTAAAATAGGAAGCAGTACTACATTTACTCATAACAGAGATCTTTTTCCTAATGGAGTAGGCACTCTTCCTCCCGACAAACACCATACAGGGCAACCAGCAACGTATAATTTAAAGCATAAAGGCGATACAAATGCTCCTGTAAATTTTCAGCATATTATAGATATGTCTGAGTACGAAGATCTTGACTATACAGATTTTCGTATAAAAATATTCAGGGTTTCTAGACATATTGGCTTGCCTATATGTAGTAATGGTAATCCTGTAGCATCAAAAGAAGGAGGAGGAACCGATAAAAGAAAGTTCACTGTAGTTGCAAAAGCTTCAATAAGTGCATTATCCTCTTCTGTAGAAGATAAGTTCAGCTACCCATATACAGCTCATATCTCTAGTGTCTTTTCTTCTAGAAACTTTCAACAAGAACCTAAAAGAAGTTATGATATACAGGGTAAAATGATAAAAATACCAAATGGATACGTTCCTAGAGAATACTCTCCTACAGGTAAAGCCATATATCCAGAATTTTGGGACGGAACATTTACACTAGAAATATACTACACAGATAATCCTGCGTGGATTTTTTATGACATATTACTAAACGATAGATATGGAACTGGAAAATGGATTACTGAATCTGATATAGACGTATATGCTTTATATAGGATATCAAAGTACTGTGATGAGTTAGTAGATACAAATCAAACCACTCTTACCTCAAATGCAGTTCGAGGAGAATACTATAAAATAGTAGATCTAGGAAACACAAGCTGGAATACTTTTGCAGGCACTTCGGGAGTAAGTTATTCTGTTGGTGATGAAGTTAGAGCAAAAGTTATACCTTCAAGTGGTACCGGAAAAATAAGCAAGCTTGAGCCCAGGTTTAGAACAAATCTTTTACTAACAAAAAGCACTCCTGTTTATAAAGTGTTAAAAGACATGGCAAGTAATTTTTTAAGCCTTTTGTATTGGATGAATGGAAAAATTACTTTATCCCAAGATGTTCCACAGTCTCCTGTTGCTAGTTTTTCCAAGTCAAATGTTATCGACGGCAGATTTTCTTATGAAAGCTCTTCTTTTAAAAACAGAGTTAATCAAGTTATAGTTTTATGGAATAACCCTAGTTCAAACTATGAGCTAGAAAAATTAATTGTAGAAGATAGCAGTGCAATAATAAGAGAAGAAAGAATAATTTCTAAAGAGGTAACAGCTTTTGGATGTACTTCGGAAAGCCAAGCTATACGATACGGAAAATGGAAGCTTTGGACTGCACAAAATCAAATTCAAGTTGTAAGTTTTTCTACCGGATTGGAGTCAAAATTTATAAGACCCGGAGATGTTATAAACGTACATGATACAGATAGAAAAGGTCTTTCTCATAGTGGTAGAATTTCTGCAGTAACAAGTACAAGTATAACTTTTGACAGAGCAGTTGCTTTTAATGGGTCTTCTACCTATCAACTCTTGGTAACAATAGCGGGAGGTAAAGCAGTCTATACCGGAGTAGAGAATATTACAATAGATGGAGAAACTTATAGTAGAGGAGATTTTTTGCCTAAAGCACACGCATATGTTGATACAAATGCAGATGGAACTCCTGACACTCTTGAACTTACATCGCTAGACAGTGAAGAAAAAGCAAGTAATGCAAGGGACTCTTCAGGAGAAGTAATTAGCGTAGAGTGGCGACCAAATTTTCATACTGAAATTTTTACTCTTCCTTCTTCTTCAGCAACAACAAATACAGTAACATTAAACTCTGGAGATACTTTTAGTACTCTTCCATTGGAGGGAAGTATTTGGGCTCTTAGACAATTAGAAAGTGCTGATCTCGAGGAACACGGATCATCAAAAATGTATAAGATTTTATCCATTACTTACGACGATTCTTTAGTAGCCACAATATCCGCAGCAGAGCATAGTAACTTAAAGTTTGAAGGAGTAGAGGTTGAATATGATGTTCCTCAAGATGGAGATGTTTCTGCAGTCGAACCTGATGTTGTTCCTCCACCAGAAACAGTATCTTTTCAAAAGGAAGGCCCAGCATCTAATTCTGCGAGCGTTTTAAAGCTCAGTTGGGTTGCTCCAAATTTTGATTTTATTGCAGGATACGAACTGGAATCGCCACTACTAGATACAGCAACTACAGTGACAGGAAACAGCTATCTTTTTCAAGATGTTCCTTCTGGAGTTCATTTAGTAAGAATAAGAACTGTGAGTTTATCAGGTAATTATTCGGATTGGGTTACTGTTCAAAGCTCTGGAACTACAGACGTACCAGCACCAATAAACTTAGAGCACGGTGTACCAAAATGTGCAATTACTAGTTCAAAAGGAGTTATTAGAAGAGACTCTACTTCAACAGGACAAGAGGAGTACTCTAACACAGCTCCGTTATTTCAAATATTACATAATCAATACAATTATGGAAACAGACAAGGAGACTCAATTATATGGTACTGGAATGGACAAGTAATACGAAGAGAAAGCACTCTTCGAGGAGTACGTTGGGACATTTCGGGAGATAAATATGAAAAGGGCAGCCTACAATCGGGGCCAACTCAAGTAAATAGTAATTTGACTCAAACTCGATACGCTATACGAAGTACAAACAGTTCAGGGGCCGCTGGCCGAGAAGTTTTTGAGTTTGAAAACTATCCTGTTACTATAACTTCTTGTTCCGATCCCACTAATACTCATACAATTAACGCTAGATCTCCAAATGGCTATGTAGACCTTTCAGGCGTGACAGATAATGACACTCGAGCTTTGTACGTGTATTTTAGTGCCGAAGATGAAAAAGTTTTCTTAGCAGAGTGGGATGTGAATGCAAATGGCTCATCTTATCCTGCTTTTTGGAGAGATGCAGGTGAGCCAATGACTGATGCATGGACTGCCTTAACGGGAACTGCAACAATTGCTGCAAGTTCAACAGCCTTAGTCGGTACAGGAACTTCTTTTACTACGGAGCTAGAAGAAGGAGATGTAATTAGTTTAGAAAACTTGTCTACTCAAACAGAAACGCTGGGCAAGGCTGCTATTGTAGCTTCCATAAACTCAAATACTTCAGTTACTTTAGATCGCAGCTTTGCTGATGCGCTTTCACTAACAAACTTATACAGAGCTTCTTATAGGCCTGATAAAGAAAATGACGCTATATTGGCAACTATTTCGAGACCAACATAATGCCAGCAGATATAAAATACGAACTATACATAAATACAGAAGATACTGGACAAGTTGCAAACTTAAGCCCGGATAATAGTGCGGATGCAGCATTAGCAGAGGGTGTAACAATTGAAGAAGACTCAGCCGGTATAACAATAGGCGGTGGTGGTTCTATCAAAGGTGGAATGACTAACTATGATTCTGGTAAAGGTTTCTGGATGGGGTATGATAGTACTTTATCCAACACTGGACTAGCACATAAAGTCACAATGGGAGACGCTGCAGGAGAAAATCTTCACTTTGACGGAGAAGATCTAACTCTAAATATTGATGGTAGTAATCTTACTGTAAACGGAGGAACAACTGGACAAGGATTAAGCGTTGCTTCAGACGGTACTGTTACTTTTGTTGATCTTGTAGATGTTTTAAACGACCTTTCAAATGTAAATGCATCCTCTCCAAGTACAAATGATGCTTTAATATATGATGGCACTAACTGGGTTCCTGGTCCCGCGGTTGTAGGTAGCCTGACAGACTTAGGCGATGTTTCAATAACAAGTGTTGCTACCGACAATATACTACAGTATGATGGAACAAACTGGGTTAACGCAACTCCTGCTACTTTGGCAGGGGATATAAACTTAGGAGATCTTGGGGATGTTACAGGCTCTACTGTTAGTGCAGGAACTTACAAAACTTTTACACCAAACTCCAATGGCTATGAGTTTGTAGATTTAAGAACAGCTACTACAAGTTATATACGCTTACGAGATCTTCAAAACGTAACAAATACAACAGCAACAACAACAGGGCTTTTATTACAATATAATCATACTAGTCAGCTTTGGGAGTATGAAACACCTACCAGTCTTGCTCAAGATTATATAAAATTAAATGATTTATCAGACGTAGGAGCTTCTGGTGCGTCTATATCTCCAACAGACGGACAAATACTACGATGGAGTACCTCCTATACCCCTGCAAGGTGGATAAATGTTACTCCTGGAAATCTTGCTGGAGATATGAATATTAGCGAGTTAAATGATGTAAGTTTTACGGGTGTAAATCTTCTAAACGAAATGGTACTAAAGTATAACGGAAGTAATTGGACTGCCGGAACTCCTTCTGTATCAGTGTCAACATTAAGCAACACTAATATTTCAGGTCTTTCTAACGGACAAATACTGCAGTATAATAGCAGTGCAGCAAAGTGGGAAAACGCAGACCCTGCAGGCTCTGGAGTAACCAGTATAACAATTAGTGCGGGAACGGGGCTTGCCGGGGGTTCAACAATTACAAGCTCAGGCACAATAAGTCTTTCTGTAGACTTATCAGAGCTTACTGATATGACACAAACTGTAAACTCTGCACAAGATGAGTTAATTATATTAGATAATGGGCAAGATAGAAAAAAATTAATTTCAGAAATTCCGTTAAGTGCATTTGACGATGATATAAACGCTGCTGCAACCACTCTAGGCGGCTTGACCAATGTAAATACAGCAGCAGATGGTACCAACCCGACAACCCCTCAGTTTAATAGTACAGCTTTGCCCGTATTAGCAAAAAACGGCACTAACTGGGATATCACAGTACTTGAATTAGATGATCTTTACGGAGTAACTATTCCAGGAAGTAATAGTGTAGGAAAAATATTAGAAGTTAGCACACAGGACAGCCACCCAGAACAGTATGTTTGGAAAACATACAAAAAAGAAGGAACGACTTCTAGTGTTACTTTAGGAAATGACCTTATATCCCCTGCTACTTATTTAACTTCAAGTAATAGCAATCCTATAAGATGGTACAGAATAGGAGACTTGGTACATGTTGAATTAAATATTACGCAAGTTGGTGCTTGGAATAACAGTAATAACACAAGTCATAATATAGAAATGCTTTGGCCTAGCCCGTATGATCCTGTGGGCATCCCTCAAGTTCCTGTGCTTGTTACGGGAATGGATAGTAGCTGGACAGGTACCGTACATTGTTTTTTAGCCCCTTATTATACTCTAAGTAGTAGTAGTCAACGAGTGTATGGAACGCAAATAAAATCTTATACTAATAGTGGTGGACTTCCTTTAGAAGTACAAGATATTCCAGGTAGCTCATATATACAAATTAGAGGTACCTTTACGTTCCAAACAGACGATCCCTTCTAAGCTACCATAGCATACCTTTAAAAAATAAATCTTGACATTTTATGTCGGCATTGCTATAATCATTGTAATTAAAACTAAAAGCCTCCTAAAGGAGTACGTTAAAAACGAAATGGATATAATTCAAGTAGTAAAGGGTGATACGGGTCCACAATTAAAAGCGAGTGTAACCCGTTCGGATACAGGAGCAGCTTTTATCAGCGGCACTTCTGATACAAATCTTCGTATCCGTAAGAAAGGCACCTCTACTGTCATTTCTACAATCCCTATAGATACCATTGAATCTTCTATATCTACGGGAGTGTTAGTATTTCCATTAAGCAGTTTTTTAACTAACGCTGCAACAACGGAAGGCTTTTATGAAGCAGAAATAGAGTTTACCCTTTCTGATGGACAAATTATGAGCGTCTTCGAGCTTATAGATATTAAGGTTCGGGATGACTTCTAAAAATGAAAAAGAGTTTTATATTTAGACAGCAGCCAAGCGTAGGAAACTATCCTGAACTTAAATCTGCACAGGGGAACACACCTAGATCAGACAATAAATTGGCAAATGATCCAATCTCTGAAAATGTGTTAAGAAACGTTCCATTATTAAAAAGCTCGGAGGTAGTACGCCTAGACTTGAGGATTTAAAATGTCACTGGATAGCAAGATTGCAATTTTACTATCTCAGCTAAAAAACAATCCTGAGTTACAAAGCGCATCGAGCACAAGCCCTAAAGTACAAAGTACTACACTTTCTTTAGAGCCGTTGTTTGCGGGATTAGAACAAAATACTCCCATGCTTGCAGGGTCGGCCTCATTAATAAATGACCCGACCTTTTTAAATGTAGAACTAGATCTGTTTGTACTATTAAAAGAGCAGATCACAAGTACTCTGAACCTTATAGATATTATAGCGTTCTCTCAAGACAAAGCATTCAGAGATGTAATAGACAGCAGAGAGGACGTTTCGAAGAAAGCAGGAAAAGCTCTTCGAGATATAGTAGAAATAGATCAATTTCTACAGTTCTTAAAAGCGTTTGAAGTAGAAGAAAAAATTAGTTTTAAAGAGAGTCAAGACTTTTTAGAGCACAAAAAGTTTTTAAGCCAGCTTGAAGCATTACAGAAAGTTTCAAAAGAAACGAGAATACAAAAGAAAGAAGTACTAGATGTACTTGATGTACTACTCGACGCAAGAGTACATAAACAAAAAGCAGAAAAAGTTGGTGTAAGAAACAGTGTTTTAAATCCAAAAGGGTTAATAAAAACAAACAGAGTTGGAGTAATATCTCACCCTCCTAAAGTAAATAAGAGAGGGTCTTTACC
>MDTC01144498.1_pt1 | contig 18795 bp, 20 predicted proteins | sample 811181 | NCBI WGS metagenome assembly MDTC01 (sample SAMN05326644, study PRJNA326480) | marine metagenome | isolation source: seawater | place: Pacific Ocean: North | collected 2011
CGCTATCAAAAGTATTCAAAAGAAAGTCAACGCAATAGAAGATAACTGGATTGAAACAGCGTTGGATGATATTTTTTTGATGTTTGAAACAGAAACACCAGAAGAAGAGAATGAAGGTGTTGCGCCGCCAGCACGACCCGCGCCATCAGAAGAAAGGGCAACAACAGTAGTACAATCGCAATTAAGGCCAAGACCACCCGCAGAAGCAGAAACGACACAAGCAGAAGAAGCAGCTAGAAGGACAGCAGAAGAGGAATCATTGAAGAAAACAAAAGAAGAAGAAGAAAAAAGGGACGCAGCAAGGAAAGTAGCAGAAGAAGAAGAAGCAAAAAGGAGAGCACAACAAGCAGAAGAAGCAAAAAGGAAAGCAGAAGAAGAAGCAAAAAGGAGAGCACAAATACTAAATCGTGGTCCATCACAAGCACCACCACAAGTACCACTACCAACAAATGAAATGAAAAAGGATCTAGAAGCAGAAGAAGATTTTAAAAGGAAACCAGAGTATCAATTCAACAAAAAAATAATGAAAGAATTCCAGAAATATAAACATTTATTTGAAGATATTGAGTTTCAACGTATGATTCGCTCACAATAAATTCACTCCATTTTTCGCGCAATATAGTTTTTCATGTCCCCCGCATACGTCACCAACTCCTCATCCACGTCAATAACCACATCCTTGTCTGTAACTTTCAATAAAAACTCCCGCAGTTTTTTCACGTGCTCTTTGTTTGGATTGTCATCAGTCAACTGAAATGGATTGTCTATGACATTTTGCACATATTCTTTCAAGTTACCGATGGATTTGCCATTTACATCAACGACGTCTTCATCAAAATCGTTGTGCGTTTTCCCTTCATATGAATCAGATTGCCCCTCCACAAACTCTTTGATCAGTTTGTGATATTGAAAGGACCCGTCATTTTGATTGCAATCTTGTGTGTATAATTCAACCATCTTTCGCACATAGACGACCTGGTCGTTTTTAAACATGGCTTTATTCGAAGGAGTGATGGATTGTACATATACCAAATAATCCTTAAATCGCTCTACATACTGGCTATCACTACTTGCCGATTTCATCGCATTCACACGCATGTCCGTGAACAACTGACTGAAACTACCAAGATTATTTCCATCGTCGTCACTTATTTCCTCACTAAACACCTCGTATTTCTCGTCGTTGTCTACATAATTTAACATCCATGTCTGAAATTCAAAGGGATCATAGGTTTCATAATTGATGAATCCTTCACCTGTTTGCTTTCTAAACAAGGTTCGCAAATGGACCAACCCATTCACAGCTATAAACGGTATACCAAGAACATAAATCATATTTTTTTGTTTCATATACACCACATATGCCATAATGATAAATAGAAACAAGGATTCATTATCTTGTTCTGTCCACAATGACCACAGAGTCAATAAGGTAATGGTCAGAACAAAATATAAAATTACACTTGACGAAAGCAATAGATGACCAAAGGATGTCCTCCCTTTTCCTTTTCTTGGTTTAGACATGACTATTTCTATATATAGTCATATGATTTTATTCATTCAAATATCGTTGTAATAGTCTTATATTGTCCACCAGAAAACGATCTTTTGGATTTTCAATACACTGTTTTTTCAACTCAAGAATCAGATCACATAAAATCATTTTGTCTTCTTCCTTTGTTTTTACCTTTTTTTCAAGAGAAACCAACAATTCCATGTTTGTTTCGTATGTTTTGTCCTCGTGTTCCATGTATAAAGAAATAGGAAAAAGGTTTTCCATTTCAAACTTACATTTTATAGTTATATAAAAAAATGTTCACCTATATTATTTAGAAAGCTCTTTCTAAAAATGTCCCGCACCAACATAGAACCCCTCCTTACCGAAGATGATAACCGATATGTGATGTTTCCAATCAAAGACGAAGAGATTTGGAAAATGTACAAAAAACAAATGGACTGTTTTTGGCGCGCCGAGGAAATAGACCTGTCGAAGGACTTGACCCACTGGGAATCCTTAGAAGACAACGAGCGTTACTTTGTAAAAATGGTATTGGCGTTCTTTGCGGCGTCCGATGGAATTGTGTTAGAAAATTTGGGACTACGATTCCTCGGCGACGTGCAACTGGCTGAAGCCCGTGCATTTTATGGGTTTCAAATTGCCATGGAAAACATCCATTCGGAGACCTATTCTCTGTTGATTGATACATACATCAAAGACAAGGGGGAGAAAATGGAATTATTCAACGCATTGGGACATTTTGATTGTATTGACAAAAAAGCCAAGTGGGCACAAAAATGGATCAACGACAAGAGATCTAGTTTTGCGACGCGTTTGATTGCGTTTGCTTGTGTGGAAGGCATCTTTTTCAGTGGGAGTTTTTGCTCCATCTTTTGGCTGAAAAAGCGCGGGCTCATGCCGGGCCTCACGTTCAGTAATGAACTGATTTCCCGCGACGAAGCCCTCCACACGGAGTTTGCTATTTTGTTATACAATAAATTAGAAAAGAAGCTATTGAAAAAGAAGATCATGGACATTATCAAGGAAGCCGTGGAGATAGAAAAGGAATTCATTTGTGAAGCCCTTCCGTGCAAACTCATCGGCATGAATGCGGGTCTCATGGGCTCATACATTGAGTATGTTGGCGATCGCCTTGCCCTCCAATTGGGTGTAGAAAAGATCTTTGAAACGGCGAATCCGTTTGATTTTATGGAATTGATTTCGTTAGAAAGCAAAACCAACTTCTTTGAATCGCGGGTCAGTGATTACGCATTGGCCGACAAATCGTGCAAAGAAGATGCGTTCAGTTCGGGGGATAATGACTTTGCGTTTTAAGTTGATAGTTTAAACATAAGATAGCTACAACACTATTTTGAATTTCAAACAAACCGTTCACAATGGGACGGTCTAGATAATGCGGATGGAGACCAAACAAAAGGGAGGATAGCGCAAGGGATGCGTACACCAGACCCAAGGTAGTGGTCTCGCCCAATTGCACCGGTAACGTCTGGATCCCATTCATGGTGTCTTCTTCTATATCTTTGATGTCGGCCAAGTTGGTCAGGGCAAATAAATTAAACGTACATGGCAAATAGGCACATCCGTCCATAAGTATTTGATAATTGTGGTCGTGTAAAAAGCAGGGTAAAAGGACCGTCGCAAAGGTCCACATGAATGATACATAAAATGGTTTTAAAAAAGCGGCGTTCATTTTCAATGTTTTGTAATATTCGGTGCTATATAACAAGGTGACAATTGGCAAAACGTCTTTCCAATTATCTCCCTCCAGTAAAAATCCGGCTATCAAATAGAAAGAAATACAATAAGTGAACGTATATATGTGGCGATATTGTAAAATAGACCTATATAAGTTCTGTTTGTTTGTTTCTATGGGGGTTTCTTCAAATTCTAAAGCATCTTTATATCGGTCTTTGCCATATGTGTAATATCCTATTAAAAATTGTAACAATACCATCTTTGTGGTGGTAACATCATATCCATAATGAAGATTCGTAAATACATTGCTAATCAAATTTAATGGAATTCCAATATCTATTCCCGTGACCATCATTTTGCATGGTACTGGTTTGTTTCTATGAATGATTTGTTTTATGTTTCGGTTTCTAATTACGAAACGAGGTGAAAGAAAGGCCATATACAATTAGGGATTATTATAAAACTCTTCAATATTAGGCATTATTGATTTATAATAGGCTTGCGTTTCAAATTCCGAATCTTTTGTTTTGGAATTCGTATTCATGATGAAACGATTCATCGCATTAGCCCAAGGACGATCTAAGATATCAAAATGACTGTAATGATCAATTTCTTTTTGAAGGATGGTCGTGTTTTCTAAAATACGCTTAAAATCCATTTTCAAAAAATCAATGGGTGGGATTACAGGAAACATCCTCCATTCACTAGATTTCTTATGGTTTAAAAGAAGGATTTGATTTTCACTCACAACACAGTCATCGGGTTCTTGGTTGAAGAGAGAATTTTTCCATTCTTCTAGATAATCTTTTTCTAATACTTCTTTCATTTTACCGTCAATTTCATCCAAATCAATCTCAAACTTGCGGGGGATCGCCGGCATTCCTGGTACCACGGAAGATACAGAAAAGGAGTATTTTTTAAAATCAAGAGGATCAATCAAAATGGCCTTCTTTGGTACACCAGAAGGTAGTTTTTCATAGGTATCCATGAGATTATTTGCTCCCGAGGAGTGAGACAAAAGGAAAGCACATGGGGGACTAGTTTCGTTCACTTGTTGTACGATATCTTCCGAAGTCATTTCATTTGCTATTTTCACGTCATAGTTGATCTTTAGATTATCTAGAAAAGTATGGTAGAGTTCATGGGGAATGCTTTTTTTCAAAGATGCGGGAAAGAAATAGATTGTTTTTTTAGCAGGCATGGATTGAGGAACCAGCGCATTGTATGAAATCACAGATAGACAAGAAGAAAGGACGAGTGTGATGCGAAGGAAATGATTCATTGTAAGGTAATATATATACATGAAAGAATATGTTTAATTTGTATTTCTTGAAAATAAATATATGCTCTAAATATATTCCAGAGCATATGAAAGTACAAAGCATTTTTTTGCTTTTTTTGGTCACAGCCTGTAAAGCGTTCAAACCATCGATGCCATCCTTTTTTCCTTTTTACCATGTCAACGGAGAACAAATCCAAGATCTAAAACAGCACCTAGGGCGGGAAACGGTTTTACAAGTGTCGTCTCTTTTACCTAAATTAGACACGGTAGGTCATGATATCCTTCGGGCAAATCACGATTTTATAGAAGACGTGCTTCACAATGAACTGTTGAGCCATGAAATGAAAAAATCAGCCATATTGGGATCTATTAAGCTTGCGCAATATGGAGACGACTTCGGTTCTCATGTATTGCAACAGTATTACAATATAGTGGATGCGTGTTTATAGATTAAGAATATTCTTACTTAAATGAATCTATGGTATGTGTATATACGATAGATTTATTATGAAACTTGGTTTACTGCGTTTTGTCTACCGCGGTATTCTTACAGGCATGCCCCTATTTACGTATAACCCGATCACCAAAACACCCATTCATGTACCATTCACGATTAGTCCCCATAGTACCTATATCAACTATGAACTATCTCCATCACAAACCCATGTTCTCAACAAATACATTCAAGAATATGACCCCGCTATGGAAATCACACCAATTCAAATGCTTTCGTATGAAACCGACCCGGTCCCTTATTTGAGTATCAACGTTTACAACTGTTCTAGTCCAATTTTCTTCAATGACAATCAAGAGATTACACGCCTAGAAATCAACACCTATATACGCAAATGGAATAAACAAACCCATGAATATGACTATGGAACCGTGATTTTAGATTACACGTCTAATGCGTTATCCATGGACCCCATTCATTTATTCAAAACCAAGGAACACATAGAGTTTGTATTCCCACATGGTAAAAAGGAACCCGTATTTATGAGAAGTCAATCTTCTTATGATGATGTATTTTTCCGTTTGTCCTTTAGCCCTTCTTATTTTGTCACCAGAGACAAAGACAAAGACAACTTGCATCTTCATGATGATTTGATTCAATATAGCGATGCGATTTACTATAAGAATGGAATATATGATAAACTATATTACGATTCTTCCTTGGTAAAAGCGAATATTATCATACCACGAGTGATGCATTACGCAGAGTTTGTATATAAGGACCTAGAACTCCACAAGCCCAAACATGTGTTTTATTTTGAAGATTCCATCTCTTTCGTGGGAGGAATGTGGGAAAACGTGTTTTCAAATCAATCACAAGCTTAATCGTCCATAAACTGATAAATATTTTTACTCAATCCATTATGATAGGAACGCAAGAAGTCATGAGACCGATTTTTATGACCCACTGTGATGCGTGTAAAATGCATGATATTGCTATAGACCGGATCCAATAGATCCGAATGCCCATGTTCCGGTGAAGTCACTTCCACGATTTTGTCTATCTTGTCTCCTTTTAATTCTTCTATTTTGATTCGAAAAAAAGGAATAAAAGGAAGTCCAAAGGGATCGCGAGTGATCTTGTATGACTTTTCCGCATGCATAAAGAGAATACTGCGAATAAAGGGAATATTGAAAAACTTTTCTTTCGCGGCGATCTTCGTATTGACAGGGTCCATCAATACCACACTGTTGATATGCGATTGGTTCGTACACTGGTTCAACATGGTTGTGCATCCCGAGGAGTGCCCCACCATGATCACTTTTTTATAATGTTTATCTAAAATACGCGTCAAATAGGGAATGTGTCGGTAGTTGAAACAAGGAATATATACGGATATATTGTGGTGATTCAAACTATCAAAGAAACTACTATATATGGTGTGTGAAATCGCATTGCTACCTCCTGTGAAGAAGACAACGCAATTTGTCTCGTTTTTGGGGAGGGTCGTTGCCTCGCGAATCTGAAGGCGACGATAGCTTCGTGGTCTCAAAAGAAATCCTTGTGTAAAAAAAGAAGATAAGAGACAAAGAGACAAAGAGACAAATTTCCACAAATGCATCAGTATAATTCCACTATATTTTCATGAACTAGATCTTTATATTAAATATAATATTTCAAATGAAAAAAGTATATAAAAATGTTCATTTAAATAAAATAATGAAAAAAATTGTTTCCTGGACTCAAACATACGGCGAAAATAGACTCTTAAATATTCAATTATTGCAATTCGATACTATCGGAAACGTTTTGAGAAATAAGTGTGAGTTTATTATATTTTCTTTCCATAATTGCAGTGATATATTCTTTCATAATAGTGAATATATATTAAATAAAATATATGATAAAAACAAACTAATTCTTGTGAGATACAATGACATAACCTATCTTGAATGTTTCAGAGAAATTTTAAAAAAAATAGAATTTCTGAATTGTAGTGATATTTTACAAATTCAAGATGACCAACATGGAATAAATTCAATAACAAATATCACAAATTTAAGTGATTTGGACATAATAATTGAAGAATATCAAAAAAATAAAGAGATCCAATTCATGCATTTATTTTCAAATGAAGCATTGCCAAATGATGGGTTTTTGCCAATGGAAGTGATTGAAAAAAAGAATGTATTATTTTACAAATACAAAAGTACCGAATTCCGAAAAAAAGGGGTATATTCATGGAATGACGGAACATATATAATATCAATTCAACTGATTAAACATTTATTATATCAAAAAAATATACCTCATAATGTTTGGCACATAGAACTTTTTTTAAAAGCAATATTTGATAAAATACCATTTATACGATGGGGGACAAATAAGATTATATTCAAGGCGTCAAATTTATTTGGAAAAAATACTAATCAAACCATTTCAGTAACAGAAAATTTGTATCGTTTTTTTGGAGAAACAAATGATTGGGATAAAATTCAATTACTGATATAAAATAGCACGAACCGTTTCTAAAGCTCCTTCGGCCCACGCTTGTTTGTGGGAAAAGGCCTCTCCTACAATAGAAACGTTGGGAAGCGGGTGTCGGATTTCTTGCGCAATCTTTTCAGAGTCACAACCCTTTTTCCAATGATGACATCCAATAGTCCATAAATGGGTCTTAAAATAGGTTGGTTTTGGAATACTTAACTGCGGAAAGAGAATGTCTAAAGCATCGCGGATCATTTCTTGAATCACCTCATCGTTTTTCAATACTTTTTGTCTCTTGTCTTTCCAAAAGGGATCAATGTCTTGTCCATCGGTGTAAGAAATCATGATCAATCCCGACTTCGGATCAATGGGGATGATTTGTCGTGGGATCGCATTGGTCACAATTTTAGGCATATCTTCAAACCATACTTTCCCTTTTTGACGTGGATATTTTGCGTATATACGAAGCAAGGGAGCATTGTATATGCACGGTAGAAGATGGAAAATAGGCTTTAAGATGGAAAACTCGCGCAATTGGCTGGCCTTGGTCGCAAAGATAAGGTGTGTCCCTTCATACGTATACTCTTTCTTGGTTTTCGTATTAAAGCAATTCACTTTATATCTACCATCTCCCAGTTCACTTACATGATTCACATGTCTCTTTAAACAAAAATCCACGTGTTTATGATGTTGATGCGCTTTATACATGCGGTCACATAACTCACTAAATCCTTCTTTCACTACATAGAACTGATTGGTTAGAAAATCTCGCTCAAAGGAAAGAAGCGAATCATAGGCATTCATTTGCGTGATTTCCGAATCATATCCAAAGATATCACGTATCTTTTTGGCTAATTGAGGATCTTTTGACAAATGAATGATCCATTCTTTCAATGTATATTTTTGCAAGGTGGTCTTAGGGGTTTTCTTGGAACGTTCAATAATGTTTTTCATGATTGTTTCTAACGTTTTATTCGCATTATGATAAGGTATAATTTGCTTGTTTCGGGTTTGATGTAAAAAATGAGAGGTGCTTGATATGGGTACTTTGTGACACTTGTATTTCTTCAATAAAGACAAAAGCAAAGGATGATTGTCATGAAAACGCGCACCACCAATTTCATATTGTGGATTTGTATGTGTCACCAAACGCCCACCCCAATAGTCTCGTTCATCTAGAATCAACAATCGTTGAGATGTATCCTTCTGATGTAGTTCTTGCATCGCATATAATCCAGATATTCCGCCCCCAATGATAATATAGTCATAGTTCATGTTTATACTATCATTCTAAATTATTGTAAAAGATCACCCAAACGATCAAACTGTTTCCTATATTCAGGAAGCATTTCAATGAAAGCAAACAGTAATGTAAAATCACATACATAAGATATCGTGGTAAAGGGGATGAATTTATTATTTTTCATGGCCCCATAAGATGGGACAAGCAATACCAACTTTCGCATGTAAAATACAAGAATAGTCAAAAACATGGTTTCAAAGAAGACAAGGAGTGTTAATTTTCCAATCTCCCAAATAGTTGTTTTCCGTTTTTCCATTTCCTCATCTAATCTACGAACCCTCTCATAATAAGTCTTGTTTAATATGGTTGCTACGACAAGACTCAAGACAAAGAAGAAAAAAGTATATTGAATCATTTCAATGATTTTGTATTTCCGTATGTTATCCATGGTGATCAATTGCATAAAACGTCCATGAAATGTATATTCGGGCATTATATTAAATACTTATATTTTTATTTAAAGAATAAGAAGCATGAAAACTATAATTGAACGCACATGCCTAGTCATGTCTTAATGATCAAAACAGTTCAAATTGCCCCCTTTCGCACTTTAATGGTGGCACTCAAGGATATTTTACTAGAAACCAATATTACATTTGAAAAGGATGGAATTCGTATTATCAATATGGATAAATCCCAGACGATTCTGGTGAACATGCACCTTAGCGCGGAAAACTTTGAATATTATGAATGCAACAAGGAGAAAATCATTGTGGGTGTCAACATGCTCCACTTTTTCAAGCTCATCAACTCCATTGACAACGATGAAACCCTCAGTATTTACATTGAAGACCGCGATTATAACCAAGGAATCGTGGAGTATTTGAACCTCAAATTTGAAAACAAGAACATCAAGCAATGTAAAATTCAAAAACTGAAACTCATTGAACCGGACCAAGAAGAGCTCAGTGTACCGGATGTGCCCTTTTCTTCTATCATTCATATGCCCGCGAGCGATTTCCAAAAGATCATTCGCGATCTCAACAACATATCCGACAAACTAGAAATCAAATCCGTACACAACCAACTGTTTTTCAAGTGCGACGGCCCGTTTGCAAATGCGGAAATCGTGCGTTCGGAAAGTGACGGTATGGGATTCACCCAAAAGAATCATTCCATCATTCAGGGCGAATTTTCCCTGAAAAACCTGAATTACTTCATCAAGTGTACCAATCTATGTAACCACATTGAAATGTACCTTGCGAATGATTTGCCACTCATTGTCAAGTACAACGTGGCTTCCCTCGGTACCATTAAACTGGGACTTGCCCCGATTCCATGTGCGGAGTAAATAAATATACATGGAATAAAATGAATTTAATGATAATTTGATGATTATGATTAAATTACTCATGTCATTGTCAAATCTAAACAATGATACAATTTCTCGTCTATTCAAAATGATAGATGAAACAAATACAACAGAAGAGGCAATCATGTCTATCAAACAAAACTATTCTAGTTATGCCCGCCTAGAATTAATATCAAGACAAATGCAGATGCTTCAAAATGAGGCAAAGCACATTCTAATGCATCATGAAATGAATTTAGATTTCAAAAAGCTTGCTTGTTCGTTCAAAAAAGTGCCAGGAAATTATTACTATGTATATGAAAAAGATTCTTCAAGATTTTTATCTATGATCGCGCCAGATGATTGGCATGTTATGCCCGGCGAATTTATCACAACCCTGTTATTTGATTATGACTATAATTTCTACATTGTTAAAAGGGACGAAAAATAAATAATATGTTTCATGTATATAGTAGAATGAAAGTATCAAAAGCATCAAAAGTATCGTTTGGAATCCACCTCTTTTTGTCCGTTGTCAGTTTATTCATTTTAGTAAATGTATATCAATATTTAGAAAAACTGAAAACCTGTTCGTGCTTCTTAGAACAACAAAATCCCGATCATAAGATCAATGTCACCTTTTTACAATTTTACCAAGTGCTTGAAATTATTTCGCTATTTATCTTCATCTGTTTCATGACGATGTATAAAAGCAAACTGTTCAAAGGTGGCGCAACCATGAGCAAGAATTTGGGCATGCGCTTTTTCGTGCTTCTTTCGGCATTTGTCTTCTTTATTATTTCCGGATACGTGACCTATCAATCCATTTTACTGTTTCTCATGGCAAAGAAAGACTGTGCTTGTTTAGAAGATTGGCAACGATACATTGTATATGTGCAAGGGATATTCAATAGTATTTACTTTTTAAGACTCTTACTGTGGTTTGCGCTCATTGTCATTTTGATCTTGTTTAATTTTGTCAACTAGAATTTTGTCGCAACTGCTCCACGTACATACTGAAATACTTTTTGCTTATTTTTAAGTTGGGCTGATAGTTGCAGTACTTTTTATACAACGCATGGGTATTATCCTTGATTTGGATCTTTTCCTTTTTGATAAAGTCGTTGATTTCTTTCTTTTTATCCCATAGTTTACAGCGAATGTTATGTAGCATCTTGCCATGAACGAGGGTTAGATCCGGATAGTAGGATTGCAAAATGAGTTTGATGGTGGACTCCCCCAGGTTTATTTCTTTTTGCTTTTGTTTCTGATGAAATAAATGCAAAATCTCACTAATCTCAAAATAGTATTCGTCCTCACAATGAACAAAATGTGTATCCCAGAACGTTTTGAACCGATCGATCATAGGCAATTCCATGCTGTAGTATCCATGGAGTTTTCCATTGCTTCCACTTTGACCCACAAACCGAAAGACACAGGACACGAAATCCGGGTAACTGGTGAAATGATGCACAAATAAGTCTTGCTCTTCCATGTATCGCTTCCATAAAAAGATCAAATCCTTCTCTTTCAAATGTTCTTCTTGTTTGATCTTAATGTATCGCGCCATGAAGCGTTCAATGATGCTTTCTTTGGTTTGTTTATTGAAAAAATGTACACATGTATTGACTTCTTGTACGTCGCCGACCACATTGCCCAAATAATCATCAATGGATTTATACCGATTCGCATAGTAAATCGCCACGCAAATGAGATTGACATAGAATTGTTCGCTAAAATGTAGCACGTCATAATGAATGTCATTGCATGGTATTTTCCATTTTTCTAAATCACTGTGATCTTGTGTATACTTGAATTTGAAATGATTGAACACATTGTTATTACAGAAATACATGGAGATGTATTTGTTGATTTCGCTCAAAAAAGGCTTCATTTGACTTCGCGTGAATAAAATGGTGCGATGTTGATTAAGTTGTTTCAACACAATGTTGCCGATGACCAGCAAGAAGATCTTACAATACTCTTTCTTAGGAAATATATTGGGATACAAAGCATTTAATGTTTTTTGAATCGTGTCCGTGTCGGGGATCGTTTCATAGATTTGATTCTCGCGAATGGCCTTGATGATTTTGTTTTTGATCATCGTTTTGAGAGACATATCCATAGAGTTCCGATATTGCTTGTAGTTCGTGATATAGTCCAACGCATGGTACAACATGTTGTCCTCGTTAAACAACACATAATCATTGTTGATGTATCCATAATATATCTTACTTGTCTTGTTATAGTAAAATGTATTGTTTGCCAGAAAATCATCCACGATTTCACAAATAATCGTGTTTTTGGTCACATCTTGATTTTGAATGTCCTGAAAATTCTGTAAATGTTCGTAAAACTGCTGTAATTGAGAAGGGTCTTCTAGTTTAGATTTAATTTGTTCCACCATATCATCAATCGATTCGGTCCTTTCCATGATATTTAATACAAATGACACATAAATATTTAAATATTTATATAAAAAGTATTATTAAATATGGATTCGGCGGATTACTCTTTGATCAACGCAACCATTCCATCTCAATTTGAACTGAATACAAAACATCTACGAGAAATGAAAGAGAGAAAAAGTGGAAGACAAGATCCGATCATCAAAGAATACCGCATGCAAACCGACTTCAAAAAAGCAACGTCCAATGTGGAGTTCAATACAAATATTCAGGATTATTCTATGGATGATATTTTTTCCCTGTTAGACATTGAGTTGGGTGAAATGGAAAACTATTCCGAGCTGCAGGACCTGATCAATGAAAAGGTAGACAAATATGTGGGGATGTTTAAAAATCTAGAAAATGATGAAGTCGTGGAGTTTTTTGAAAAGGTGCGATCTTCGTTGCTTGGTATTCGCCAAAACGAACCCAAAAACTTAACCGAAGCACAGCGATTGTTATTGATCTTAGATGACAAGTTCAATGCCGAAAAGAATCGCGGAATACTCACCAAAGCCACGGATACCACTGATAAAACCCTCTTTGATAACTCAAAGGGAGCAGGAAACCCTCTAAACCGCAAAACACTCACCAAATTATTGACGGTTGATAGTCGTTTTCGGAGGAACTATAATGGAAGCACTTCTACGGATTACAGTGTGGAACTTCCATATATCATCAACAATGTGATTGAATTGAAATTGTCGGATCTAGAATTACCGTCCACGTTTTATCCATTCAATGACGAATTTGAAAACAATTATTTTTGGGTGAAATTAACAAAAAATACAACCGCAGAGCTTTATTTGTATGTCTACATTAATCCTGGGAATTATTATCACACAACATTCATAGAAAATATCAATAACTTTTTAGGACCATACGGATTGAATTTGACATTTGATTTAGATTATAACAATTCAGGTAATGCTCCCGATGGAACGGGAAGAATTAGTTTTTCTGTACTTGAAGGATTTGGTATTGCAGAAGTAGAGATAAATTTTTATGGATTAAAACTTACAGAAGAAGCAGATGCTGCTAACTATAACACATCGCATGTCGTATCTTCCAATAATGAACAAGAGATCGTAGAGAATTTTTATAATGCCAATACAACCATTCCCAATACACAAAGATGTGGGTGGATGCTTGGATTTAAATATTCAAACTACACTGGGAGCACCTCCTATACAAGTGAAGGTATTTTAGATATTTTGGGTCCCAAATACTTGTATTTGGTATTGAATGACATGAACACCTCGTCCAATATAAATTTCTTTAGTAACTCAGAGGATTCACTTATAGATGGAAATATATTAGCACGAATCGCACTAAAAGCAGGTCAATTCAGTATTCAAACCCAAGGTGATTATAGCATATATACACAACCACGATGTTATTACGGACCAGTCAATATTCACAAACTTGAGGTTCTTCTTATTGATGAATATGGCCGTAATGTTAGTTTGAATGGGGTTGATTTCTCTTTTGCGTTAAGCCTCACAACCATATACAGTCAGACCAATTGATCTTTTTGATAGGCATTATATTGCTGGATCAATAGATGTATGTCATTTTGAGTGCTTTCATAAAAAGAAGCATAATTGCTATACTTTTTCAGTAAATATTGAATTTCGCGTTTTTTAGTAGTGTCTTCCACGTGTATGGAACTCCATGGAAGCACGTTATTCGCAAACAGAGAAAAGAACATGTAAAACGCAGACAAAATGTCATCGCACGGGGCATAGGATACACCGCCTTCGTATAATCGATAACTACAATACAAGGGACTACCAATGATTTGTTTCAAAGGGACAGTATCATCAATGACCGAGGCCAACCCGAAATCAATCAAAAACACTCGCCCCCGGGAGTTGACCAAAAAGTTGTCGGGTTTCACATCCCGATGCACAAATCCCTTTTCATGAAGTGCTCCTAATAAACGGGTCACTTTACGAAAAAGACTCATCAATAAATCCGGTCGTTGTTTCGCATAGTCGCCCAACGTATAGGGCAAATACTCCATGATCAAATAATGCTTGCCTTCGTAGACCCCAAACGATTTGATACTGGCAATTTGATCAATCTTCTCTTTCCGTAATCTCAGGTACATACGTATTTCATGGGTCATCAACTTTGTCGCGATTTCATTGTTGTTTTTATCAAATTTAATGGCCACCTTTGTCTTTTTGTCTACGTGCTCGCCGATATATACCACCGAATAACTTCCTTCGCCAATCTTCTTCACCAAACGATACTTCATCTGAAGTAATGGAGAGTCTGGATTGTTGTCATCCATTATCGTTATTCTAAATCCGTTTAAAGCTTTAAGTGTAATTCATAATATCATGGAATCTTCCATTCAATCGTTCAAAGAATCTACGCACAACAATTTTGAATTTAGCGAATTTCAAACCAAAGCATGCGAAGCCATCATCCACAAGGATCACGTCTTGGTGACCGCTCACACGGGATCGGGTAAAACATTGCCCGCCGAGTTTGCGATTTACTATTATGTGACAGTGCTGAAAAAACGGGTGGTCTATACGTCACCCATCAAAGCATTAAGTAATCAAAAGTACAAGGAATTCAAGGAGAAGTTTCCTACGATGGAGGTGGGGATTTTGACCGGCGACATCAAACATAACCCGGAAGCAGATGTGCTGATCATGACAACCGAAATCCTACAAAACAACTGCTTCAAGCAAAAGAACCGGGGATTGTATCTGGATTTTCAAATGAACATGGAAGAAGACCTGGGGTGCGTGGTGTTTGACGAAGTGCATTACATTGACGACATGGACCGAGGTACGATTTGGGAACAAACGATGATGATGTTACCAAACCACGTGCCCTATGTGATGCTTTCGGCAACGATTGGACAAAAAGAGATCTTTGCGTCGTGGGTGCAATCCATGACACACAAACCAGTGGTCATTTGTCATCACAATGAACGAGTGGTACCGCTTACGTTTTACGAATACTTCACCTTGCCGCGCAAGTATGTGGATAACATCCAAGACAAGACAAAAAAGAAACTGTTTCTAGAGAAAACCTCTCAAGCTCTTCGTGTGGTAAAAACTCCCCAACAGTATCACTATCCCATCTTGAATCAAAGCAAAAAATGTGTGCATGAACTTCGTAAAGATCGATACCAAGTGCCCCAAAAGTTTATTCTCAATGAATGCTTGCGAGAATTGCGAGACAAGGACATGTTTCCGTCGTTGCTTTTTGTCTTCTCGCGCAAACAAGTGGAGTACTTGGCCCAACAAATCACCACGTCTTTGTATCTAGAAGGAGAGAAAGAGTCCCCCATTGAACCCTATTTTCGCCAAACCATGGTGAGGACCTTTCCCAATTGGCGCGAATATGTGGGGTTACCTGAATACACCTTATACGTGAACCTCCTTGAAAAGGGTATTGGTGTACATCATGCGGGGATGTTACCCATCTTTCGTGAAATCATGGAAATTCTCTATGAAAAGAAATACATCAAGTGTTTGGTCGCCACGGAAACCTTTGCGATTGGCCTCAACATGCCCACGCGTACTGTATTGTTTCACTCTCTGTACAAACACGACGGGACACAGATGCGCTTGCTTCAAAGCCACGAGTTCACACAAATGGCGGGGCGAGCGGGGCGGCGGAATCTAGACAAGGTCGGTCACGTCATTTTACTCAATAATTTGTATGATCCGCCCACAGAAAGCGAATACGAACGCCTGTTTCACGGATCGCCCAAGGTCCTGAAATCCAAGTTCCGGATTACGTATCACTTGTTGTTGAATTATTTACATGAATATGGGGAAGAGGATTTCGTGTCCATGGTGCAAACATCCATGATGAATATGGACATTGTCGCACAAATCAAACGGTCCGAAGACATTCTCAAAGACCTCACGCAAAAACACGAAGATTGTGCTAACATTGTGAATTCCCTTGGACCAGATATGGGTGCGTTTTTTGAGACGCATGCTTCTATGGTGGAGAAAATAAAAACAGCCAAGAACAAGGAACGGAAAACACTCGGGCGTGCGTTGCGCCAAATGGAAGAACAAGAAGGACAGAAGTTGAAACAGAAACCGTTTTACGATACCATGCTTGAAATCAAAGACAAAATAGACAAAGAGACAAAAACCAAGGCCTATGCACAAGGATACATATCCGACCAAATTCATGGGCTGTATGAAATATTGGGTACCCAGGGCTTCATAGACGATGCTTTGAAACCCACCCAAAAGGCCCTCAATGCGTGCTATTTACACGAAATGCCGTGCCTTGTGTTCAGCGACTTTTACGAAACATTCGGCAAATTGGGCGACTACAGTGAGGTCCAGTTGCTTTGTCTCTTGTCTTGTTTTTATGATTTGAAAGTGAAAGACGATTACAAGACCCATTACCCACCCTTTTTGAAAAAGGAACTCACCTATATAGAAGAGAAAATAAATACCTACATGGACAGCGAGTTGAAGCATAATCTCTATATCACATGCCAATATAAGCTACAATATGACTTGATGGTATACATGAAGAAGTGGTATGAAGATGTGCACGACGAGGGCCAGAGCCGTTTGTTTTTCCAAGAATTGAAGAGCGAACTGGATGTGTTTATTGGGGATTTCATGAAATGTTGCATGAAGATTGTCAACATGTGTAATGAGTTAAAGATCTTCGGGGAAAATGACGGGAATTATGTGTTTGTGGAAAAGATAATGGGAATCCAAAAGCAGGTACAGAAGAATATTGTTACGAACCAGTCGTTTTATTTGTAATGAGTGATCTTTACCCCATGAGTTGCCTGACTTTGTTAATATAGTGCGCCATTGCTTCTTCGGGTTTCATTCCCTGGTGTGTGTTCCAAGCCTCCCATTTTCGTTTACCCTTGAAATCGAATAACCCGCCTGGACAGGGAACATTGCAATCTCCAAGGGTGGCTTGTTTGTAATACCCATAAAGACAAAGTAAATCATCGTCGTTGGGTTTTGTTGGAAGGAGCTTTGCTAGTTGCGTGAATCGGTGGAAAGTATTTGAAATGTCTAAAACCGAAAAGGCACTCATATCTATATATCTTTGGAAATGATTAAAAAAAATTGATTTAAACTATATAATTCATCTTACTATAGAAGCATATGACCACGTTTACAAATCAATCTCAACTTTATGACTATTTAAATGTGACCAAATTGAATCGCACCATGAGCGACGAGGACTTTGAGAAAGCATTGCCCTCCTTATCTAAACTACTCTTTGATTATGGATTTGACAAGATATTGAAAGATTATAACCAGAAATCATTGAAAGACGCACAAGACGATTGGCTGGCTCTCCAAACCAAGAACATAGATCAAGATTACATCAATTCCACCTCTACGGTTGGCATGGTGATCATCAAGAAGCATATGCTTCATCTATATGATGTTAAAAGTCACAAGGGGATTTGTATTCGTGATCTGTGGACCAAAGAAAACCTTGAAAAGGTGTTGAGGTTAAATCGTAAGACCCATTCTACCCCCTATGTGACCGAATTGATTCGCCAGCTGGGATTCATGGCGGGAACATCCAAGGTCACCATTTATCGCCCGTTGCTCACCAAGCGTATTGTGGATACCTTTCAAGCAAAAAAGATACTGGACGTGTGTGTGGGGTGGGGCGGGCGCATGTTGGGCAGTGTTTGTCTGGAGGGGGTTCACTATAGTGGCATTGAACCGTGCACCAAAACCATGAAAGCATTGAAAAAAATGACCAAGGAACTGAACATCATGAAACAGGTCAAATTATATCACGGTATGGCCGAGCAGATTTTACCGGCATTAGATGTAAATCTAAAATACGATTTAGCACTGACCTCACCACCTTATTATAATCTAGAAATATACAGCGATGAAGACACTCAGTCGCATCAGCACGGCAGTTACGAAGACTGGGTGGAAGCATTCCTGAAACCGGTTGTATTTGGTGTGCTGGATCGCCTGGCCGAAAACGGTCATAGCTGTTGGTCCGTGAAAAATTTCCGCACAGACAAGGCGTATCCATTGTATGATGATATTGTAGCATTACATGAAGAACGAGGGTGGATCCAATCTGATCGGGAATTTTATATTGGAAATTGTTTGCGTCCAGGTTTGAAAGATGACGCAGGCCAAGCGGCCAAGAGCAAAGAGAGTACGTATGTGTTTGTTAAGGGGGAGTGATTGGTGGTGGTGAATGAATGAATGATTGTTGTGTGATAAATTGAATCAATTCCTCTTCATTCTTTATTTCATGAAAATAGTCCAAAAAGGATTTACCATGCTTCGCAAAATCGGAGCGAGAAAACC
>MDTC01172187.1_pt1 | contig 18786 bp, 17 predicted proteins | sample 811181 | NCBI WGS metagenome assembly MDTC01 (sample SAMN05326644, study PRJNA326480) | marine metagenome | isolation source: seawater | place: Pacific Ocean: North | collected 2011
ACTGGAGGGAATTGAACCCTCTTCACACCGTTATAAGCAGTGGGCCTTAACCAATAGGCGACAGTCCCATAGGATCAAGGATAGTATGCGTACATTCTTGGTTCATCACACTCCAATGCCATCTCTACTTCTTCATCAAGGGCCCAAGAGTCTGCACTTTCAAGGTACTCAATTAATTTTTTCCAAAGTTCAAAAGGAAAGTCATCAACGAACATTCCCCAAGAACCAGGATTTTCATCATCACCATCTGGTTCCCAAGTACAATACTTAACTTCATTCTGATATTCATAGAAGATAAAATCAAATATTGTAGATTGATCTTCTTCGGTTTGACAGTAGATTTTTAGATTATTCAGTCTCATAGGTTGGGGGGTGAAAAATGCAATATTCGTTGAATGTAATCTTCATCTCTTTATTAGTCAGATTACAATTTTGTGCTGCTTTTGGAAGATTCCACTTTGCAGTGAATAGCATTTCCATAGACTGTCGGGTTTCTGGTCTCATGCTCATAGAGGATTTGCGTAAAAAAGAACTTTTTCATCACAGATTTTACGAATAAAATTTAGCACACTCATAAATTCATCAACCGTCTCGCAGACCACTTCTTTTTCTGACCCCTCGCTAGAATAAAGATAAATGGTTCTTGTGGAAGGGTCTACCACACAACGGGTCAGATACTCGTCTTCTTCAACTTCCATCTGTAGTTCATTGGAGTCTACAGAAGCATCGATATAGTCCTGGAAGTTTTGTTCGTCCATTTGCATGGGTAGTGGTCCCTTGATTACCTGTTTATTATAGACCCTTCTCGTGCCCCTGTCAACGGTTTAAACTATATTGACTGTCATCTCCTGGATAATTTTCTCCTTCATACTCAACGATAAGTCTCTCACCATCCTTGCGCTCTGCATGGACAAGATAGTAACAATCAATATTTGTTCCATTACCCGATTTAATTTTAATTCTGGTGCCCCACTCAATTCCTTCAACAATTAAATCTTGCGATGTGTTAATTTGAGTTAAAGACACACTAATTGTTTCTGGATCAACAAGACCTCTCCAATATTCGGGAAGTTCAATAACATTACTGTTTGTAATTCTTCCCCTATGATAAACACCTGCTTCTGGACCTTCAAGACAAACATGTCTCAAACGATATCCTTTTTTAACTGGATGTGGGATATCAAACGACTTTCTAGAGGTAAGTGTGATTCCACCAGCGGAAACTTCTGATGCCGTTACTGTATTAGTAACTTGAAGATCATCAAACTTACCCTTTACTTGAAGGTATCTTGGGCATGCATCATCAGGATAAACATCATCTCCCGTTGTAGTTCTGGAAAGATAATCAAAATTGGGATGGGGTGTTCCTGTTACGGTATCGCCACAATTTTTACCGCCTCTAGGATTAGCGGGTTCTGTTGGTAATGTGGTCATCTATCAATTCTCCTTTACGTCATAATGGTATCCAGAAACAGAATATTCTTTATTGTTTCCGGGGTAATCTGATGGTGTTTCTCCTTGATACTCTGGAATTAACTTCTCACCATCTTTTCTTTCAGCAAAAATATGGTAAAAACAATCGATTGGCATACCTCCATTGGATTGAAGATATACTTTTTCATCATCGATCCTCTTAATTATAACATGTTGATGCGATCCGATAGGAGTTAAATTGACCGTAATTGATTCAAAATCAACAAAATCTTTCCAATAAGATGGTAAATCAATCTCCGTTTTTCTTACTCTACCTCTACAATAAACATCATTAGAAGGTCCTTCAGGACAAGTATGTCTCAATCTCCACCCTTCTTTTGATGGATGAGGTATATCAAAATTTTTTTTAGCGGATAGAATATGACCACCACATTGAGATTTTACCTCACCAACAGCAATAATATCTCCGCCTGCTTGAACATCTCCAGTAGCACTAACCGTATTATCAACGTCAAGTGGTCCAAGAAGAACAGATGGTCCACTAACCGCTAGTGAGTATGGAGAATTTTGAGAAGGACTACATGCAGGAATAGCACCTCCAACTATGGGATCTGGAGAATCACTATTCTCTAAAGGACCAATCATAACAGTCGCAACGATAGTTGCAAAGGTATCATCCTTTCCTGCTAAGACAGGACATTGGAGATATGTACTTCCGTTAATTTTTATTGGACCTCTACCAAAAAGTTCTGGTTTAACTTCATCTTTGGCAACAAATAACTGATTAATATATTCTGAATCGCTAAACGATGACATAATTATTTCCTCTTAACTGATTTGGCTAATCTAGGGTTTAAACTTCCCACTAATCCCGGAGGTTTAAACGTACTAGCAGAACTAATCTTTTGAAAGCTCCCTGCCGTCATTTTCATAATATTTTGTGCAGTAGTATTTAGTTCCCCATCTGAAACTAAACTCATTGCCTCTTTGGCATTAATATTGATTTGTTTTGAATTTAGTTTAATCTCTTCATTTGATTCAATAGTAACTCTTCCAGTACGATTGTCAGTTCCAGTTGCTATTAATTGTATATCTTTTGCATTAACTTTGAATGTTCCCTTTGTATGAATCTCAATATTTCCTAAATTAAGTCCAGTCTCTCCGGCAGAAGAAATAAAGATTGCCACATCTCCTTCTGGGACATCATCGCCACATTTAACTTGATATCTTCCTCTACACCTAGAAGTTATCCACCCCTTCCTTTTTCCAGTTTGGTCCATTGTAATATATTCAAGACCACCTTGAGCTTGCATCATGATGGAGGACTTGACTTGATCAGTATGAATATGTCCAAACTTTAGATTGCCGTCTTTAGTTCTAATGTCTTTAGTTTCCTTATTTTCTGATAGTGACATTTTAATACCTCGGTACTATATCAAATACTTGTTTTGGTGGGACTATACCTACACAATCGACAACATCGACGATACCCACTCCTTCCTCAATGGTGAATGCTTGTTTTTCAGCATCCGATAATCTTTGTGTGCTGAAGATGGGAACGAAAGTCGCATTAAATCCTGTAGAAGAATTGGTTCTAATTTTTGGTATATCAACAAAACCACATCCTTTTTTAATTACCCTTGCTTCAGTAACTTGTCCAAATTCATTTACAATTAGTTCAGTTTCTACTCCTAAATTTGGACTAACAATTAATTTATCTCCTGGTCTATAACCAAATCCAGGATCAATGACCCTAAATTTAACCAGACATAAGTAAACTGGATAAGATGATGATGGTTTTTTAAATGCACCTTCAGATTCCCCTCTTCCAGTACCAGTACCAGTGCCAGTGCCAGTGCCAGTACCGTCACCAGTTCCATCACCAAGTCCAGGTTTAGTGGGATCGGGAATAGGGGTTGAAGAATTGCTGACAGGTGTCTTACCACCGCCAGGTGGGGGAGTAATTCCTCCGGAACGACGGGGGGTAGGTCCAGTGCTTATTAAATCCGTTGGTCCCTTTGGATCTGAAGTCTTTTTCTCTTCTTCTTCATCTGGTGGTTTAACTGGAACCAAATCTATTGTAATTAATTCTCCCCCCTCACGTATAATTCTTGGCGGTCCATCGGGAGGATGATATGTACTACCTCCTGGTAATTTTATTGGTCTATATGGTTGAACAACACAATATCCACCTTCAGGGGTCTCACACCAACCTTCGTCTGGTTCTTTCCAAACCCTATCATTTCCACCCAAACTACCATCTGGAGCAGGAATATACCCATCTCCAGGAGCAATAACAATTACATCGTCAATTTTACCAAAGTCGGGACTGTTTTCATCCTCATCAATAGTTACGACTACACTAGATCCACTTCCTTTTCCGCATGGATCAACAAGTTCCGCATTTGGAGGAGTTTTATATTTCTTTCCACGGTTTACAACATCAAATCCAATTACGGAAGATGATATTGGACTGATGATAGCATTTGCTGCTGCACCAAATCCACCACCGCCAAAAAATCTAACAAGTGGAGGTCCACATTCTTTTGGTCCGGTATCGCAAGGTTTAGATGGTAAAATATTCTTTTTGTTTGGTAATTCGCGAACTTCTTCTATTGTTAGTTCTTTTTCTGTTCCATCACCAGTTTTGAAATAGAATAAAGTATCTGGATCGAGTTCATGAACTTTATTTGCTTGCTCAATACTTATTCCATTTACCTTCGTACCATCCTTATCGAAAAATGATACTTTAATTGCAGAATCGAATGGTATTTCCTTGGAAAACATATTTTAATCCTCCTTAAAATTCAAGTCCAGTAACATCACTATCTCCTCTCTTAACCGCTTCTCTAAATTGATCTGTTGTAGGATTATCTATATTGTTTTGATCTTCCTTTGCTGCCTGTCTTTCTTTTTCCAATGCAGCATTCAATCCTGCTTCTTCTCTTGCAAGAGTTGCTTCTAATGATCGATCATTTGGATCTGGTGTAGGAGCAGTGCTTGTTACATTATTGACTATGTTTGCTTTAGATGCGGTTGGGTCTCCTGTTCCGACTGGTGCCCCACCGTCTTCTGTTGGAGTTGCAGCAGCATCACCACCAGGAACAGCAGGACCATCTAGAGATATCTCTGTATATTTTACAGGTTCTTCAGGTTCATCGCAAGTAAAGAATTCTGCAATTCCAGCGACGTAATCGAGTGCATCAAAGATGTTTCCAAATAAACCTCCAATCGCATCCATGGGACCAGAAATGAGACCCATAATACCACCGAGAAGTGATTTTAATTTTCCAAAAATACCATCTAACAAACCTGTCATCTTATCCATAATATTATCCAGTATCTTAGATAAGAATTGTTCTGCTGCACATAGAGGGGTGCTTATAACTTTATCTAACATATCTTTAAGCAACCCACCAATTATATCTCCAAGTTGCCCAACAATTTTATTGAATCCACATGCTATTCCAGACATAGCACCTTCTACACCTTGGAAAAACTTTGGAACTTCTGATGGGAATAGATTTGAAGCAGCAGTTCTGGCTTCTTTTGCTAGTCTATCATAAGTGTATGATCTGACTCCTGCTATCATATTTTTAGTGAATCCGGAAATTTCTTTTGTAACTCCAGAAATTTCCTTTTGAATTTCATCTACAAATTCTAATGAATCTGTCGCAAATGCAGATACTTGATTGTAAGTTTTTTTAAGATCTTCAACAGTATTAACTAAATTTGAAATAGATTTTGATATTCCAGTAGTAGAACTATTGTTTTCTTTAGATACATCAAGTAGAGGAATTTTTACTTTCCCATCTCTTTTCAAATCATCAGTGGACTTTACTTTTACGTGGAATGCTTCTGTCGTAGAAAGTGGTCCTGTGCTATACCTTAGATTGTCTGGAACTTTTGCAGAAGTTTCTTCTTGACCATCCGAATACGTGTTATTAAATTGTTGATATCCTTTATTACAATTTGCATTTCCGCCCGCATCAGAACCAGATTTTCTAGATCCTTTTACTGTCGCAAGTAAAACTAGTCTTTCAATTTCTTTAGGAGATTTGCCTTGTGCCTTTGCCTTTTGTCTAGCTTCTGATGCTGCTTTAAAAACTTCTCTTGATGGTGTTTTAGATGGATCTAAAAGTTTTTTAAGTTGATCCACACTTAAATCATCTACCTTTGGTGGAAGTGGTTGATTCGCTGCACTTCCAGGACCAGTTGGTGGGGTAGGTGGTTTTGATTGTGTTACCTGTGGTTTTCCATCGGGTCCAGGTTCAACGTTGGTTTTTGTTTGATTGGGGGCAGGTTCTCCTCTCTCCTTGGGGCAGTTGTTGTTTGAATTGCCTAGGACCCCTAAAATATATCCTTCTTGTCCTGCCATTCCATCCATAAAGAATCCGAATACAACAGATCCGGACTCTATTGATGGTGTTATAGATGCTCCTCCATGACCAGAACCTGCTGTGACAGGCATTAAAACCTGACACATTGCAATTTCTTCTGGTTGGAGGTCTTCAGTGTCTCCTGTATGCCAGTTGAAAACTCTTACTTTATACCTATGTCCCCAACCTTTTATATCTGAGACACCTGTAAAAGTTGATCCTTGGATGTTATCGGTCCAAACTTCTTTATCCTCAACTCTTCCCATCCACCAAGGTGGATTCATGAAGAATTGAGGATTAAAAGCAGTTCCGGTAGTTACATCAGACATAATCAATCATCGTAAATTAAACATTCGGGTTCAGATGGATTTTGATCACAAAAGAGTTCAAGATAAGTTGGGTCATGATGATCGCCTTGTTCAATCTCCTTTTTATGATGCTCTACATATTCTTCCAGATCATGCAATTCGCCCTCAATGTGACGACGCATTTGTGGATTGGTTGTAGGATCTTCAAGGATCTCCTTATCCTTTTTGATATGGGATTCGATGCTTTCCATGAGTAGTTAATGGAGTTATGTACTATTTATTAGAAAATTAGGAACTTGCTTTAGATGGAAGTCTTCCATACGAGTCCCTGATTAATTCTAGCGAGGTTAATCCCTGAAAACCACCACTTCCTTTACCGGGAGAAACTTTGTGGCATAATGCTGATATAACATACGCTCCACCCATCCTCTGACTACTTTCTGGATTTGGTTTTGTTGATTGCTCTGGCAAATCGACAAATACTACTTGTCCTGCTTCTAAACTAAAATCTGCAGGAATAACAATCGAAATTTTATTTTGAAATATTTGATTAAATCTTGACGCGGCAGTTGCTAATATCTGAGGTTTTTCCACGTCAAGTTCATGAGAGCGATCAATATCAGTATATCCCCCTATAGACTCATTTGCAGTAAAAAATCTAGATGGTGCTTCAGTAAAAAGTTTATTGAGATTTTGTCCAAACTCAGACCCAGCATGCAAACTTTTTGACTCCTGTGCATCTATGGTCAGTGGATTGCAACCAAAAGAACTCTCAAAAGTATTAAATAGATTAACCGTAGAATTGAATGATCCCATTAATAGTTGATCATTCATGTCAGATGTGGCATTTCCATTGAAATTAATAATTTTTGCATCATACCCAGCAGGCATCTTCATGGAAGATGAGTTGTTATAAATGTATTTTTTAACTGCTTTCTGATCTAACATCGCATCTATCGATTTAAACTTAAATCCCGATTGTGTCTCATAAAAGAAATATCCAGCACTAAATCCAACCGCAGTTGTGTCCTCTCTTATCGATTGACTTGCTAACCAATAGATAAACCAAAATGGTTTTTTAGTTGTTCCGATAAAAGATCTTTGATTTTTAGTATCTTCTATGTCAAGTTCTTTTTCTGTTTCTATAACTTCTTCCATTATTTTTCTAACGGAATCAGATATTTTTCCTTCATATTTTTTCGTAACTCTGACTGTATCATTTTTGAGATTTTCTTCTGATACTATTTCATAAATCTCTACATCAGTTTTCTTTTCAGATATTCTCTGTCTAGAACCTATATTAATATTCGTCAGTGTAATTTTTTGTTGTTTAGCATCTTCTACTTCAATTTCACACTCCTCACCATAAGTTAATTTTATCTTATCTGATGCTGAAACCTGTCCTTGGCCATCATCAGAGGGAGCTGCATTACCAGTATCAACAACCGCAATGGTGAGTTTGATAGTAGGAGACATAATGTCTTCATAGTAACTTAGTTCACTAACACCTCCAGCAAAACTTACTGCTTCCTCCCCAGAGTTGGGAGTAATATCAAATTTTTTAATATCAGCTTTAGAATCTGAATCTAATGACATTATCTTATATTATTGATAGAGTTTCATACTTATTATCTATACCTCCGCCACCGGAAGATTGCATAGAACTTATTGGCATTGGAACAGGAACTTCAACTTCTACTTCTACAGGAACTTCAACAATTTGTTGTCCACCATAAGGAGAACTGTAGTTCATATAAGACTGTAGGATCGAATCTACTTGTGGTTTAGTTTTTGCCACAAGCAGTTGTTCTAACATTCCAGGTGCAAGTTTATCCATTGCTTCTGTAGTGTCACCATCGAAGATAAATTCTGGTTTCTTCTCACCAATTAAAGCGAAGGTTGGTTCAGAAATACGTCCTCCTTTGTTGTATGCAACATGGACGTGATCTGCATGAAGTGCTGAACCCTGCGATTCAAATGTTCCTAAATTGGCGTATGTAGGAGAACCATGAATAAGTTCTATCGGACTATAACCATTTTTCTTGTTCCATTCTAACAATGCTTTGATTACTGGTGCTTGTTCATCTTGCCCGTTGGGATTTTTTGGGTGTGTAGGAGAATATCCACCAATATCAAGTGCTCTATTTTGATTATGATAAGAAAAATAAGATCTCTTGAATTGACCAGGATGTCTTGGGTGTTGGTGGACACTGCCAGTAACTCCGATATTACCCCTGTTTGCTTTCATAAAATCTCCAAGATCACCAGCAATTTTAACTCCACCTTCTCCCTCTCCGCCACCAACATTAGCACCAGAGACATCAACAGGAGTGACATCAGTAGGAGTAACTTTCTTTGCCATTAGAGGATTGACCGCTTTTAACTTAGCATCACTACTTAAATCGCTAATCTCATTTTTCTTGTATGGATCAAATCCCATACTCTTCATAATTTTTTGCATTGCTCCAACATAAGATTTTTCACTAAAACCCCGTGCAATATTGGCAGGATCTGTATTTGGAGAATATTTACCGACAACTGCTAAGATTCCTTCTATGGGAGTTTCAAATGCCTCATAGTTTTGGGGATGATTATCAACTCTATGCCATAATTTTATATTATCTTCAACTGCTTTATCTAAAGTCGGGTACTTGGTCCATCCATTAGAGTCACCTGATCGTACTATCGTACCATAACCTCTATCACCAGTTTGACCAAATGCGTTTGTCCTTCCAGTGGAATTGAAAACACTGGATAGATTAGGATCCATATATCCAGTCTCATGCATTGCCTGAGCAGCAACAATCTCAGGATATTTTGCATTATATTTCTTTGCCAATTCATACACTGTCGCAAATGCTTGCTTTTGTGTTAAATTCAAATCAGCACCACTAATTTCTGATGGTTTCAAACCAGTTTGTTTATGTCTATCCTCTAAGTCACGATTTTTAGATGAAGGATCTATTTTAATCAATCGATCTTTAAAGTTCTTGATAGCTTTATTGACTTCTTTTGATATGTTTCTCTCAATAGATTGTGAAAGTGTTTTGCTATAATTTCCTCCCGAAGAGATGCTTGCCAAGTCAACTTGACCACCACCAAAATACTCAAGTCTACCAGATGCGATCGATTTATTCATCCAGTTATTGAGACCAGCACCAGCACCATCGTAGTCTGCTTTAGATGGTTTGTCCCCCAATATTGTTTTGAGTCCCAAAGCAATTAGAGAACCAAGATTTCCTGATTTTCTGTATTGGTCGTGAGTTTCTACAAGAACATCATACACACTTGCTTTTTTGTTATTTTTATCTAAAGTATCTGGATATATTGATTTGACTACTTTTTCGCCACCAATAGATTTTCCTGGATTAACTTTTGGTTGGGATACTAGAATTTTTTGTGGTTGTTGTCTAGTTTTTATAGACCTTTTTGCTTTCCCACCAACAACTTTTCCACCTCTAGTAGCAGGTTTACCGCCGCCCGCCATCTTACTCATCATCTCTTTTTGAGATTTGTCATTACCAAAAATATTTCCGAAAGAACCTTTTTCTTTGAATGCAAGACCCAAAGTCAACATATTCAGTGCTTTTCTTACATCTTCACGAATTCTTGCATCAAATTTAGCAAGATTATTTGCTTGTTTTTCTTTATCCTTTTCACTTAAGAAAGGAAAACGAAGAAGTTCTATTGCATATCTAAAGGGAGCACCAACAAGGTCAAGTAAAAATCCAGTAAAGCTTAGACTTGTATTAGCAAATCTTGATGCTTGAAAAACTGCCCAACTAAAAGCTCTTCTTGGATCTATTTTCCATTTATCTTTGTGTTTTTCGTAATTCTTTTTAGCACCCTCTTCTATTTCCTTACCCTTACCTCTAAGTTGGAAAGCACCCTCACCTAAAGCAGATGCGAGTAATCCTGCTCCAGCAACTACAGAGGCAGTTCCAGCAACAGTGAGTTTACCTCCTTTTGCTAGAGTTCCAGTTATCTTTCCGCCTAATTTCTTACCAAGTCCATCACCAATTCCAGGACCATCACCACCACCACCCGAAGATGCAGTTGCGATAGCAGTCACTATCGCTACATCAATTAACGTACCCATTAAACCAGTGAACTTATCAAAATTCTCTGCTAGTCCCTCACCACCAACATTCTTTAAAAATTCTTTTGTTCCGTCAAGTGCTTTATATCCCCAATCAACAAAAGTTACAAATCCATCCAAAAGTTTTCCAGAGATATTCATAATGAATTCTCCAGCAGAGACAATCTTAGGAAATATCTTTAGTAAATCTGGTACAACAGGTAATAACTTTACTGCAATAATCCCTAAAAGAGTGTTAAAAAGGAATCTTTTTATCCACCCAAACAAACCGAGTTTGGGTGCTGCTGGCACTTTGACGCCTTTAACATCTTTCGGTTTATTCTTTTCTAGTGCCTTTTCTCTTGCTTTAAATTCTTCTTTCTCTTCATCCTTTCTATCTTTTTCCTGTATCTTCTTTTTTGTTAAAAAAGAACTTTTTAAAATAGTATCGACAGAAATTACTTTTTGTTTAATTGATTCTAAAATATTAATATTAGAACTCTTAACAATTTTACCTCCATCACTCTTTACTTTTGATATTTTAACAAGTGCTTTAGAAATATTAGTTTTTGGTTTGACGATTGATGACTCGCCCTTTCCATATGGAATTAGATTTGCCATTATCGCTTAACTCCCAGTGTTGCCTGTGCCAATGAAGTTCCACTGCTATGAGTAGGTGAAGGACTTGGTGCCGTTTGTCCTCTCGCTCCACTACCACGCTTATTTTTCTGTCTCCGACTCATTTTTGCAGCATAAGTTTCTGGTTTTGCCATCGGAATCGGAGTAATCTTTGGCGCGGATTTTTTTTGATTAGAAGAAGATAAATGTTTTGTCGGGGATGTTGTTGCAGCAGACTGCACTTGTGGTCCTTTTTTAAATCTCTTAAATTCAGAAAAAGACATTCCAAAATCATCAACATCATATCCACCTCTCACTTTTGTATGGAGTGGGTGATGTGGATCGTCTTGTATTGCCAAATATTCTGCTCTCAATGCAGAATCATCTTGTTTAGGTGTTCCCATAAAGGAGGAACTCTTTAGTTTTGCTTTGCTTGCAGCAAGAGTATCAAAGTCTTTTTGTTCTTGTGCTGTTGGTGTTCCTATATTTCCATCCTTAACCGTTCCACCCATGGATGTTGCCATACTCTTTGCTCTGGATTTTATTTCCTCCAAAATAGTTTGTGGATTAATCTCTTTTTTCTTCAAAGCACCAAATACATCACGAATCATACCACCAATAGGAAGATTCATCGCCATCCTACCCAGAAGTGGACCTGTGGTTTTTATATCAGGTGGCAGAGATGAATCTGATTTAAGTGGACCCGTGGTTTTTACAACAGGCGGCGGAGATGCATCTGATTTATTTGATGAAGAGTAAATTTTTTCCAATTTCTGACGAAGTTTTCTTTCATATGCACCTCTTCCATACTCTTTGTCGTAATTTGCAATTTTACCAGGACTAGTACTCTTCATTAACTCAGACACTCTTACATCAATATCGAAATCTCCTACATTTGCATTTAAATCAACTGAACTACTAGGACTTGTAACAGGACTAGATGATATTTTTGTTGCATCAATTCTAGAATTCTTAATAAGTAATGGATCTCTTACCCTTTCCTTACCAGCATCTTCTCCAATATATCCACCACCAGAAGCATAAGTCACACCTTCCATCGATATTTCTGGGATGTTAGTTCCGCCACCTGCCGCATTCATTGACTCTAAAGTGTCAACTCCATATCTCTCAACAGCACCATTCGACATCACAAATTCCCCGTCAGTAAGCATTGCAGGAACTTTGTCTTTTCCTTTAGGTCCTTTCACAAGGCCACTGAACATTCTCCCAATGTTCATCAAACCACCACCATTAAATTTTGGCGTTGGTGGTTTTTCAGATCCAGATTGGGATGGTTCTGGATCTACTCCTCCAAAATTACTAATTGCATTTGAGGTTGCCCCTACAGTTAAAGCAGTGGCACCAATACTTAAAGCACCAGTTAAAAGTTTTCCTTTTCCACCGCTAAGGAAACTAGCAATACGTCTAGCACCTGCTACTTTCTTTGCTGCTAAAAGTTTTGCAATAACGATCGAAAGTTTTACCGCACCTTTTATTAAAAGATTTGTTAGTGTGCCAATGAATCTTCCGAATCCTGTTCCAAATCTTAAATACAGTGCTAAGAGAAGTGGCCACTTATCCTTAAGGAATCTGAAGATGCTTTGTATCTTATCCTTATTCTTTTTATCACTAAACCAATCAAACAGTTTAACTACTGCTCTTCCGATCAAAGTAAACATAATAAATTTAATTATTTTATCAAAAATACTTTGAAATGGTTTTGTTACAGTCGATACTGCTTTTTTAAGTCCTTCAAATACTTTTGATTCTAATCCAAGTTCCCTCTTCTTTCTCTTATCCTGCTCTGCTTTTTTTCTTTCTGCTTCTGCAGAGTCTTTGCTTTGATCAGCAATCTTAACTAAAGTTGCTAATATCGAATCAAGAGTCTTACTAATAGTGATTAAAGGATTTTCTCCTACATCTTCTTTTGATATTGCATCGACGTTTGTTTTAGCAAGCGCACCACCACCAGGGGGAAGCATCAATCTTCCTTGTACTGCCCCAGTTTGTTTTTTAATACCACCAATACCTAGTGATTCTGCAGATATCTTTGTCTTTTTTGGTTCTACTCTAAATCTACCTTGCTTCCTTTTTATTCTTTTAAACTCTGTTGATACTAATTCAACTTCTCCACTATCTACTTTCTTTCCTCTATCTACAGCAGATAAGAACTCTTTAATAGCACTTTTATAAGTAGAATAATCCATCTCGACTTCATAGTCTTCGAGACCGATTATTCTTAGAATTCTTTCATCTATTTGTTCTCTAGTACTTGTTGTTGGCATTCTGCTGTTGTTTGTACTCTTCTTCCTCTATGTGTTGCCTGAGAAGTTCGACATATACGTCTCTCTCCCAAGGTATCATATTTTCAATTTCAGTCAATGAATATTTATGGTACTGCATTAACGAAAAATTAAGGCGGAAATAATTAGGCAGGTCCATATGAACCATGCCTATGCGAAAAAACTCGACAGACCCTCCAAAACTACCTCACTTTCTACATTTGTTTCTGGATTTTTTACCATAACTTTATGTGAAAGTTTTGGCATTGTCTCAAAGAACTTTTCAACTTGTTTAAATTGCGATGTGTTCATTTGATCCAAGAAATCTAACAATTCTTTCTTTGTCACATCAGCAGTAGACCACGCTTCTTCTTCATTGAAGATTTGATCTACACAGGCAGCAACCAGTTCAAAAGATTGCTCCATAGCATTGTCATCTGTAAAATCAAAATTACTCTTAATGAATTGATCCAATGATGGGTATTTCATTTGCATCATTAGACTATCATCTAATTTTATTTTTGTATCATGATCATCACTCTTCACAACCTGAATTTCATCAACATTGATTTGAATTGGAACAGTTGTTTCACCGTCATCGGGGCAAATGATATTAACATCGATTACCTCTCCAACAGATTTCCCCCTAATATTTAAAAACAAATATTCAATATCAAAAGTCGGCAAAGACTCTACTTTAATTCCTCTTGTTAAAATGCAATTTTTAATAACCGATTTAATTGCATTAGTAATCTGTTTTGTGTCTTCAGATTCTAGTGCAATGACAAGAAGTTTTTCTTCTTTAACAAGAAATGGTCTGTATTTTACTTTTTGCTCAGTAGAAGGCAAAACCAATTCATATGTTGGTGTAGCAATTTTCGGTAAAGGCATAATATCCTATAGTATATTTCAGTGTGATTATTTATTGGTCTCGGAAAGGAGTGTCACCAACCTTCGCTTGTAGACTTCTAATATATTCCTCTGATGCACCCTGTCTCCTCATACCCTCAATGTCTCTTCTGCTGAAAGTTCTGCCTCCAAAAAGAGCGAGTTTAGGTCCAACTGGCGGACCTCCTCCTGTTGCTGGTGGTGGCGGTGGTGGTGTTGGTGGTTGTGCTTTTGATGGAACATCTTCTCCAAGAGGATATTGACTTTTGTTTGGATCGGGAACTCCTTTTGCTGTTTCCTGTGCTGGTGTGCTGGGAGGACTTGCTGGGATTATTGAATTGTCAACTACATATCTATCATATGTAAATGAAACCGTGCATTTCAATAAATTTGATGCATCATAAGAAACTGGCATCGATGTTATTGATACTGGGAATGCATTAAAGAACGTATACTTAATTCCGGAACTTGCATATGTTTTTCCATTTGAATTGATGTTACGTCCTGTAATTGACCTTGCAGTTCTATCAAACTTGGTAATGAACATTGTGGTTTTGTATGATTTTGGATACATCATACGATAACTCTGATTTAACTCATATGAATTTGCTACTTGTTCACCAGATATAAATTGCATCCATCTTTCAAATACAAGTATCTGATTGTAGTCTTTATTTACATAAAAAGTAAAATCTGCTCGATCATCATATATTCTTCTATGTGCATGTCTTTGTGTTACTCCAGTAAAATCACTATTCAATTCATTGGTAGCAAGATTAGATCCTGGAAGAGATGCTTCGGAACAAGATAATGTTAATAGATCCGTATCTGCAGGAGTAACTAACTCAATAAATCTTTTTGGCGTACCTTGTCTCTCTGATGGAAATGAGTCGGGAATGACAAAAGAGCATTCAAAATGGGAAGTTAATGCAGGATGCAATAAATTCCTTTTAATGTCCTCTACTTTTCTTATGCTGGGATTTACTGGCTTTGGATTTGCCATCTATAAATAGTTTTTAACCGTTATTATTATGTATAATGGAAAATGGCAGAAAGTATTAAAAGCATCTATAAACCATCGTATCCAGAGAAATATAAGGGAGATCCAAATAATATAATTTGTAGAAGTAGTTGGGAAAGAAAATTTTCTTATTGGTGTGATCACAATGAAAACATAATTTCATGGGCATCAGAAGAATTTTGCATCGGATATATTTCGCCAATAGATAATCGCGTTCATAGATATTTTCCAGATTATTTAATAAAGGTTAAAGAAAAAGACGGTAAGATAAAAACATACGTCATTGAAGTGAAACCCAAAAAACAATGTTCTCCACCTAAAAAACCAAAGAGGCAAACAAAATCATACTTATATGAAATGAAAACTTATGCCGTTAATCAGGCAAAATGGAAAGCGGCGAAAGAATGGTGTGATGACAGAAAATTGGAATTTAAGATTATCACAGAAGACGAACTGGGTATCAAATGAATCGTATAGAACCAATAATACAAGACATTCAATCGGAAACAAATGTTGAAGATAGAATGGAACTTATAATGTATGCTTTGAATGATACAGTAACACCTATACCAGAAGAGGGAAATATTTGCACTTTTAAATATTATGCAAAAACCCCGAATATTGAATATGATCAACATCCCCTTGTTGCAGTGACAGAGATATTTTCCTGGGGATTTCGTGGTCTTAACTTTCATCATGGTGAGTACAGGCAATATACTTGGGAAGAACTGGGAACTCAAGTATACATTGTAAATAGAACTGAACTTGATGATCTAGTCTCGCTACAATATGGAAAATTGGTGCTAAATAAATAAAAACCTCGTTCAATGGGATCAGCAAATAGAAAAACAGGCGGCGTTCCAGGTAAACCACCATGTCCGAAGGGGAGTATTTGTAGTGGACAATCTCGGACGTTTGTTGGCAGAGAAACCAAAACGGAAACATTCAACCCCCGAGGTGCCAGAATAATTACCAGGGAAAAAGTAATTAATCCAGGAACAGGAATTTATCATGCTTCTGCAACTAAATTAAATTCTGATGGAACCTCAACCACAGATGTTTATATTATTAAGGACGGAGAGTGGCAAAAAGCTGCAACCTCGAATGATGGCGGAAAGACATATACTTTTGACGATGATGTAGCGGGTGCTGGTTTAAAAAAAGAACTTAGCGATCCTCAAGGAGCTATGCATAAAAATGTTGATGCAAATATAAACAAAGCAGCAGACAAAGCAGGAGTACCCCCATCAGAAAAAGCAAAACTCCTTGATAGCAATAAAAATGTTGAAACTGCAGAAGGAGATGAAACAGATCCGGGACAAACAGCACAAGCAGAACAAGCGCAGACTGAGGATGCAGAGGGTGGGGTTAGACCAAGTTATGGTAATTCAACTTATCCTTTAGAATTAGCAACCACTAAACAAGATTACATCAAGTTTTCAATGGTTCGTTATCAACCAAAAGGTCTATCAACATCGAGTGGATCTGGAACTGGAGCAGAGAATTTAACGGGTGTAAATTTTGGTGGAAGAACAAAGGCGGAAGATAGAAATATTATGGGAACCGTTACCCTACCAATTCAATCTGGAATACAAGACGAGAATAATGTTGATTGGGGAGAAAATCAACTTAGTGCAATTCAAGCTAATTTTGCTGCTGCAGCGGAATCAGTGATGAATGCGGGGGTTGCAGGTGCAGAGTCATCTGCACAGAATATAGGTAATACTATTCAAGCCAATTCAGCAGGAGTCAAACAGCAAATAGTAAGTAGTCTGGCAGCTGCGGCAGTTGGTGCTGATAGTAAAAGTCTTTTTACAAGAACTACAGGTGCTATTGTCAACCCCAATCTTGAACTTCTTTTCAATGGACCTCAATTGAGAACATTCAGTTTTAATTTTGTTATGTCTGCAAGAGAAAACAGAGAGGCACAAGCAATTAGAAAAATTATTAGATTCTTCAAGCAGGGTATGACCGTAAAGAGAGCAAAATCTTCTCTTTATTTAAAATCACCCAATACCTTTGCAATCTCCTACGTTTATGCAAGGGACGGAAAACCTCATCCTTGGATGAATAGAATTAAAGAATGTGCTCTGACTGCTTGTACTGTAGATTATACGCCATTAGGAAATTTTTCTACATATGAAGATGGTGCAATGGTTCAATACAATCTAGGATTAACCTTCAGTGAACTTGAACCTCTCTATGATGACGACTACACGACAATCGATCAAAACTCAGATACCAGCATAGGATTCTAAAATGGCATCATACTTCAGACAAGTTCCGGATTTTGAATACGTCTCAAGAGACGATGACAGTAAAGGAATATCAAATTTTACCCCAGTAAAAAATCTTTTTAAAAGAGGAAAATTGAGAGATGATATTTTTGGAAATTTATCTCTTTTTGAAAAATACTCAATTAAGGGAGATGAAAGACCCGATAATGTCGCATTTAAGTTTTATGAAGACTCTACATTAGATTGGGTTATTTTACTTGCTAATAACATACTAAATGTACAATCTGAGTGGCCATTACCACAACAAGTATTTGATGAGGTCATGTTAAAAAAATATGGCACTTACGAAAAATTATATTCTGATATTCATCACTATGAAACTAAAGAAATTAAGGATTCTTCTGGTGCGATAGTTCTACCTGGCGGTTTAAGATCTCCAAATACATGGAGAACAAACGGTAACTTTATACAAATATCAAATAATAAAATCTCTCAGATTTTTTCTAACTCCGATGGAGTTGTTACCATCACAATGAATAATGGCATCAGCAATCTCACTGTTGGTGATCAAGTTAATGTTCAAAATATATCTGAGTCTGTATATAATGGTAAATTTGTTGTAACTGGTACTACTTCTATTAGTGGATCGGTTATTTCCTTCACATATCAACTCGATACTGTTCCCACAGTACTGAATCCTGTGATGAGCACCTCTAATAGAGAGGAAGTGTTATTCACTGTTTATGATATTATTGGATCTGGAAATTCATTCTACTTTGAGTTTTTTGATGAGGGTTTAGAGGAATATTCTACGATACCATCAACAGATTTACTTACACCAATAACAAACTACGAATATGAATCTATAGAAGAAGAGAAAAAAAGAAATATATTAATTCTAAAAGCAGATTATTTACGCATCGTTCAAGATGATATTGCTACTATCATGCCATATAAAATAGGTGCTGCCCAGTATAGGAACAGCACCTTAAAGAGAGGAGATAATATTAGAATATATCAGTAATCAACTCTCAGCGAGTTTCTGAAAATAACTAAGAGCATCATCTTCATCAGAGTCAACGGACTTGGTTGGAGTGATGTCCGGAGCATTAAAGTCTGCTGCAGGTGCAGGAGGTTTACTCGACTCAAAGTTAGGTGTAAAGGATCCGCGACCTTCACTTTCATCTTCATAAGATTCATCGCGAACAACATTACGAGACTTCTGTCCCAAAACCATCTTCAGACGTGTTTCAAGTTCCTCATAAGTTTTGAATTGATCCGGAGCAGTAATTGCTGCAAGAGAATATTGCTTTTTCCATACTCCTTCTAGTGCATCGTCATCATCAAGCAAGGGAGAAGGACGATCGAACTCAGAAGCATCATAGTTCCAATAACCATCTTTCTTCTTGAGTTTAAGTTTGAAGTTAGCACCCTGCCAAAAATCGAAAGGATTGATAGGAGTTTCGTCTTCAAACTCAGGTTGCATTGCTTCCATGATCTTGTCGAAGATCTTCTTACCGAACTTGTACAGGAAGACCTTA
>MDTC01069519.1_pt1 | contig 18783 bp, 13 predicted proteins | sample 811181 | NCBI WGS metagenome assembly MDTC01 (sample SAMN05326644, study PRJNA326480) | marine metagenome | isolation source: seawater | place: Pacific Ocean: North | collected 2011
AAAAAACCCCCATCATCTGACGGGGGCTTGGTTTGGATCAAGGACGTTTAGGTGACCTGACGGTGTCGGGGGATCTCTCTGCAGTTGCTAGGAAAGACCGTTAACTTTAGCCGCGATACGCCCCTTCAGGCGGCTGGCCGTGTTTTTGTGCATGGCACCACCTTTGGCAGCTTTGTCAGTAGCGGATGCGAATGCATTGTAGGCAGTTGCTGCCGCTTTTTGGTTACCTTCCTCAACAGCAGCAAGAGCATCCTTACGGGTGTCTTTCACGCGAGACTTAAGGTTGCGGTTGCGAGCCGTCTGGACCTTCGTCTGACGGACGCGCTTGAGTGCTGATCTGGAATTAGCCATTTTTTTACGGTGTTTCCCTCAAAAGCTAGATTGAGGGCGCGGAACGTAATCGATCTAAGCGCTGCGTCAAGAGAGAAACAACCTCAGCTTGAACTCATCCGGAACGGGCGGAATTCGCGTTTCATAGGTGCTTCCGCGGGGTTTGCGGGTGGAATCTGGACCGGACCGGCTTCGGGACTACCCCGTTCTTGTGCCGTTGGTGCGATCCGAGCGGGTGCTCTAGGCTGGAACTGGGTCTCAGGATTGGCAAGACTAGCTGGATGACCGAAAGGTAGGGCTGCTGGGGTGTTGGTCGTTTGATCCGTGGGGGCGTGTGCATTGTGCGCCTCTGGTGTGGCGGCGTGAGAGGTCAGAGTCGGCTGAAGAGCCGAAATTACAGAGTCGGCGGGACCTAGAGGCAGGGCCTCGATCTCAACCTCACCTGAGTCACCGATTCTCGGATTCGAGAGGAGCTCCTCGGTGAGGTCCTTTTTGGTGATGTAAACCGTCGCTCCTTCGCCCACCTTACGGTAGAGGTCGATAACATCGTTTGAGGTCATGCGGATACAACCGTAGCTGACCGGTTTGCCGATGTCTTTTTCTGCTGCAGTACCGTGAATGTAAATGCATCGGGAATAGGTGTTGTCGTTTTTCTTTTCTGTCCCGCGTAGCCAGAGAATCCGCGAAACAATCGGATCGCGACCTGGCGAATCAGGTTTAATTACCTCGCCAGTCCACTTACGGCTCTTAAATACGGCGCCAGCTGGCGTGCCGCCGCCAATTTTTTCAGCGACTTGCATGCGACCGAGGGGGGTGTGATAGCTCCCCTTTTCGTTTCCAAGACCGAATTTTGAAGTCGAAACCGGATAAGTTTTCACTATTTTACCCTCCTTGTAGAGGATCATTTCTTGAGTGGGCACCGATACTTTGAGCACACTGAATGTGTCCTTTCTTACCAAATTGTGAGTGACGCAACTTGTTGATAGTAATGGAATAGCGCCCATTAAAAACAGTAGGATCAGCTGGATTTGTGTTTTTACTCTCATTCGGGTTTAGCAGCTACAACGATAGGTAGGCGGTTCTATTAGAATGCCTCTTTGCTAATTCCCGAGATTTAGGATGTGAGAGTAAGTAGAAGTGGTTAGCAGAAAATCCGCGGAGAAAATGTAAACTAATCTTAACTAAAAGACAAATTTCTAGCATTCTTTCCTGCTGGATTTACCTTTCAGTTTGTCGGAAGAGAATAATTCTCCAGCTACCCTATGTCTCAAAATTTCAAATACCTCGCTATCATGGGCATAGGGATCGTTGGATTGACCGGCTTTCTTTTTGGTCAGGAGATTCCGGAGGAATTGCTTGAAGATGAGCACGTTCGCGAGGAATTCGGGGTGAATCAATTTACGACGCCCTCCATTCGAAAGATTTTTGAGGACCTACAGACACTTCGACCTTTGCCCTACGATGAATTAAAACGGCAGTGGCCCGAAGAAGTGCCGCAGGATCGAACTGAACTGGCTCTGAGCGTTGGCTTTCTCCTCGCTGATGGGTTCTTCGCGGTCGAGTCCGAGCAGGTATATGACCTCGAACCGGTAGGTCGTACGCTGTTGACTCACGCTAAAGGCCTCGGTTCGGGAAGCCGAATCTCGAGTCACATGAACAGCCTGCTTCAGAAAGCGGCAGGGAGCGACTGGGAAGAATTGAAGATCGAACTGGCCCGAACTCAAAAGGATGTCGAAAAAGAAATGGTCATGATTCGAGATGTCGATTCGGCGAACTTGATCAGCCTTGCGGGTTGGCTTCGAGCTTTCGAGATTGGATTAACGGCTTCGCTTAACCCTTACAGTCCGGAGAAAGCTTCTATTCTTGCGCGCCCGGAGGTGGTCGAGTATTTCATCGGCAACCTCAAGACCATGGAGTCGCGAATTCAGGTTAGCGATACCGTGAAAGACATTCGAGGCAGCTTGAAGGGAATTCAGGAACGGGTTGACCTTCCTGAGCAGGAGGTGCTCAGCGAAAATGGAGTTGAGGATCTCCGACTCATGGTTGAAGCCCTCCTTGACGGTATTTACGGATCCAAGCGACAGATTGTTTCCACGCAAGGCGGAGCCACCAAGCCCGCGGGTGAGGTGCCTACGACGGTAAGGCCCGATGCGACCGGAGGAGTTATTTCAGGCGAAGTGTCGGAGTAGCGACCCCTGATCTCAAAGAGATCAGCGCTCCTCCGGCAGAAGATACTTGGAGGCCTGCTCCACGTCCTTGTCACCGCGCCCGGACAGGTTGACCACAATGATCTGATCTTTGCCCATAGCTGGCGCAACCTTGTTGACGTAAGCCAACGCGTGAGAGGTTTCCAAAGCGGGAATAATCCCCTCAACGGCAGCGAGTCCCTGGAAGGCAGCCAGCGCCTCATCGTCGGTGGCATAGGTGTACTCCACACGCCCCGCGTCTTGGAGAAAAGCGTGCTCCGGCCCAACGGCTGCGTAGTCGAGGCCTGCCGAAACCGAATGAGTTAGCTCGATCTGACCGTCGTCATCAGCAAGGAGCCACGTTTTAGTGCCTTGGAGGACGCCAAGTTTGCCTCCTTGGAAGCGGGCAGCATGTTCGCCTTGCTTTATGCCGTGACCGCCAGCTTCAACGCCGACCATTCTTACTTCCTCAGCATCGAGGAAAGGATGAAACAATCCGATTGCGTTGGAGCCTCCACCAACGCATGCAACGAGGAGATCAGGAAGCCGTTCTTCCCGTTCCATGATCTGAGCCCGTGCTTCGATCCCGATGACTCGGTGAAAGTCGCGCACCATCATTGGATAGGGATGTGGTCCCAAGGCACTCCCTAGAATGTAGTGCGTGTCATTTACATTAGTAACCCAGTCGCGCAGGGCTTCGTTGACCGCTTCCTTCAGGGTTTTCTGACCAGCTTCGACTCCACGAACTTCAGAGCCAAGTAGCCGCATCCGAACCACGTTTAGGTGCTGGCGTTCCATATCAATGGCACCCATGTAAACGACGCACTCCATGCCAAAGCGGGCAGCCACAGTCGCCGTGGCAACTCCATGTTGGCCGGCGCCAGTTTCAGCAATGATTCGCTTCTTCCCGAGGCGCTTTGCCAATAAGATTTGCCCTAGGGCGTTATTGATCTTGTGAGCTCCGGTGTGAAGTAGATCTTCGCGCTTGAGGTAGATCTTGGCTCCGCCGAGTTTTTCAGTCCATCGTTCGGCGTAATAGAGAGGTGTCTCACGTCCGCAAAATTCGGCGAGCAGCTTTTTTAATTCGGCTTGGAATTTCGGATCGTTTTTGGCCCTTTCATATTCAGCCGTCAGTTCGTTGAGTACCGCAACAAGCGTTTCAGGGACAAAGCGTCCGCCAAAAGTTCCGTAGTGGCCGCTGGCGTCAGGTAGGGCTTCCGTTGTTACCGTACTCATGTCTGGATGGTTACGTTCCGAATGATCGAATTGTTTTCAATGCTCGCATTTTTGACGAGCTGTGTATATTCGCCCCGTCAGAGGCTGTGGAGTCATGGCAGGTAAACTCCGCCAGGGCCGGAAGGCAGCAACGGTAGCTTGTCCATGATTGCCGCAGTTCTCTGGCACTTTTCGTTGGGTTTAGGCAGCTACAGTCTCATCGACCTGAAACACTTCGCGAGCGTCAGCTACGGCGCCTTTGACAGCAGCGGCTGCGACCATCACTGGTGACATCAGAATCGTGCGTCCTGTTGGGCTTCCCTGTCGGCCTTTAAAGTTTCGGTTACTCGAGCTCGCACACAGTTGGTCGCCCACTAGTTTGTCAGGGTTCATGGCTAAACACATAGAGCAGCCTGCGCCGCGCCACTCGAACCCTGCTTCTTCGAAGATGGTATGGAGCCCTTCTTCGCGACACAGTTGATCCACGATTTCGGATCCAGGGACGGCGATGGCTTGCACACCGTCAGCGACCGTATGACCTTCGAGATACTTAGCAGCTTCGCGAAAGTCGGAAAGACGGCCGTTGGTGCAACTACCGATGAAACAGACGTCTACCGGTGTGCCGGCGATGGGAGAACCACCCTCGAACTTCATGTATTCAAGGGCTTCCTCGATCGAGGCTTTTTCCTCCTCACCTTTCGCATCGGAAGCGGAAGGAATTCTTTCATTTACGAAGATACCATGGTCGGGCGAAATGCCCCAAGTTACAGAGGGAGCGATATCCTCGGCGCGGATCGCAACGACGTCGTCGTAGTCGCAGTTGGGGTCAGACGCGATGGCCTCCCACTCAGCCACGGCGGCATACCAGTCATCCCCTTTAGGGCAGTAGTTGCGATCTTTGAGATAACTGAAAGTCTTTTCGTCGGGATTGACGTAGCCACAGCGGGCTCCACCCTCGATTGACATGTTGCAGACCGTCATGCGTTCCTCCATGGAGAAATTATCGAAAACGCTACCTCCGTATTCGTAGGCATAGCCAATACCGCCTTTGGCTCCGAGTAGCTTAATGATGTGCAGCGCGACATCTTTGGCGTAGACACCAGGAGGAAGTTCACCATCAACATTGATTCGTCGGACATTGAGCTTAGTCATGGCCATGGTCTGGGTGGCCAACACGTCACGAATTTGCGTAGTGCCGATACCAAAAGCAATAGCCCCAAAAGCACCGTGAGTTGCGGTGCGAGAATCGCCGCAGGCAATGGTTGAACCCGGTTGGGTGATACCCTGCTCGGGACCCACAACGTGGACGATGCCCTGACCACCGCTGCCAATGTCAAAAAAAGTGACACCAAACTCTCGACAGTTCTGGCGCAGGGCACTGATCATATCTTGGGCCAGATTATCTTCGAACGGCTCAACTTGGCTCCTCGTCGGAACAATGTGGTCGACCGTTGCAAAAGTGCGGTTTGGATACTTCACCTTGAGGCCAAGGTCACGAAGCATACCGAACGCCTGCGGACTCGTGACCTCATGGATAAGGTGGGTGCCAATCAAAAGCTGAGTTTGTCCGTTGGACAACTGCTTCACTGAGTGGGCTTCCCATACTTTTTCGAAGAGACTTTTGCTCATATAGCTGTCGTGTAAAATTGGGCGGGAAAGTAGCACAAGGTTGGTGCGGAGGATAACGGAAATATGGTTGCCTCGAGGTTTTCTGGGGAAAAGAAACCGCTTAGGACTTATTGATTTTCAGGTCTTGGCGATGCTAGTTTAGGGCTGAAGTTGGGCAAACCAATCACCTCCGAACTAAGATGAAAATGACTACAAGAATTGAAGAATTGATAGCCTTGATGGTTATTTTCACCGGCCTTTTTCTGGTGAGTTGTGAAAAGACGGTCGAAGGCATTAAGGAAGATGCTACCGAAGCAATGAGGGAAGCGGAAGAGGCTGCCGAGGATGCGATGAAGAAGGCAGCTGAAAACATAAAGAAGGATGCCAAGAAAGCAGCCGACGAAGCCACGGAAAAAGTCAGAGAAGCGGCTGATGCCGCTTCTGACAGGGCCAAAGAAGCGGTCAATGATGCGGTCAAGAAAATCGAGGAAGCGACCGAGTAGACGGCCTGATTCACCTAGAAGAATCTCGAAAGCACCGAGTCGTATTGGCGCGGCACTGGTTTGTGTCTTTTGTCCTACATCGCTTCGGCGCTGAAGACGCCGACGACAATGGCTCCGACGATAATGATGGGGTAAAGAGAGACTAGGACGATCAGCGAGATGCCAACAAATTTCCAGAAGGCACGCATTTCGTTAAGCGCAGCCACTAACATTGTTTCGGTCTGAGCGTTTTTTAGTTCGCTGCAGCGAGAGGAAAACTTACCCAGCTTTAACGCTGGAAAAATGTAAACGACTGCGAAGACGATGTATAAGACGCCGATGGCCATCATGCCTATGGTCCCCCCCATCGAATTACTCATCTCGCCGAAGGCCTCTCCCCCGGCAGCACTTCCGATCATGCCAATGCCGAGCAGGGCAATACCAGCGAGTAAAAGAAAGCCGGCACCGAGCCAGAGCATCACGCTGACAAACATAGTCCAGCCTCTTGTTTTGGCGAGCTGATCGATAATAGCGGCAGAGACATCGCTTGAGTTTGAAGAGAGGTAGGGATCCATAACAGAATTTTATGGCATCGCCGGCTACACGACAAGCGGCAATAGGTGAGGTCTGATCAAGCGAGATTCAACTCACGCAATAAAAATGGCGCGGTCCGACTATCCTTAACTTTACTCACTTCCTCCGGAGTTCCTGCCGCCACGAGGGTGCCGCCATTAACTCCGGCTTCGGGTCCTATCTCAATAAGATGATCGGCTTCCGCCATGATCTCAAGACTGTGCTCGATGACGATCACGGTGTGCCCGTCATCTACGAGACGATGCATCACTTCGAGCAAACGTTTCACATCAGCCGTATGGAGACCAATGCTGGGCTCCTCAATAAGATAGAGATTCGACTTCGGTTGTCGATTTTGGCGAATGCGGGCGTTGGCGGAACGGCCCATGCCTCGCGTTAGCTCGGACACGAGCTTGATGCGCTGAGCTTCCCCTCCGGAAACAGAGGGGCTGGGTTGGCCGAGACGGAGGTAGCCGAGACCAGTATCAGTCATCAGGTTTAGCGTCCGTGAGATCTTGGGGTGGCCTTGAAAGAAGCTGGCTGCTTCCTCAATGGATAAATCCATGATGTCACCGATGGATTTACCGTTGTATTCAATCTCGAGAGTTGAGCTGTTGAAGCGACGCCCCTGACATTCTTCGCAAACGACGTATGTAGTTGGAAGAAAATTCATTTCCAGCTTGATCTGGCCGTTGCCCTTGCAGGCTTCGCAGCGTCCACCATTAGTGTTGAAAGAGAAGCGCGAGGGGGTGTAGCCGCGGGCTCGGGCCTCCGGTAACTGAGCGAACAGCTTACGGATTTCGTCAAAGACCTTCACGTAGGTGGCTGGAGTGGATCGTGAAGTCTTCCCAATGGGGGACTGATCGACCTCATAAACCGCTTCGAGTTGGTCGATTCCTTCGATAGAACTCCATGTTTTACGGTGTGAGGTGGATTTTGTCTTCGGCTCCTTTTTCTGGGCTGTCTTGCCTTTGGGTTTCTTGAGAACAGAATCGACCGCGGGCTTGATAACCCCTCGCATGAGGCTGGATTTGCCCGAGCCTGAAATGCCGGCGATGACGGTCAGACGACCAACAGGTATACGAACATCGATATTCTTTAAGTTGTTAGCCGAGGCACCCTTGATCCTTATCCATCCAGCCTTGCGATTCTTGGCAGGGAGTTTGCGTCGGGCTCCTTTCATCGGGTGTGTCAGCGGATGTGAGAAAGCCTCAAGGGTGGGTGACTTACTGTTGCTTTTCTTCGCGTTGAAAAGCTTTTCCGGCGATCCTTGCCACACCACTTCCCCTCCGAATTGCCCGGCTCCGGGTCCGAGATCAATGAGATGGTCAGATCGACGGATCGTCTCTTCATCGTGTTCTACCACGACAAGGGAGTTCCCCTTTTCCTTCAAAGCCTCCAGAGTGTCGAGCAGGTTGGCATTGTCACGGGGATGAAGCCCGATGGTGGGTTCGTCGAGAACGTAGAGAACACCCCTTAGATTGGATCCTAACTGAGCCGCCAAGCGAATACGTTGGCTTTCGCCTCCGCTGAGGGTAGTAGCGGATCGATCCAGTTGAAGATAGCCAAGGCCAACTTCTTCCATGAAGTGGAGTCGCTGGATGATTTCAGGCAGGATGTCGCGTGTAATGAGGGCTTTCTCACCTTCAAATTTAAAATGACTGATTTTCAGCTTGGCTTCGCTAACCGAGAGGGCCGCAAGTTCATGGATTGCAATTTGCTCACATCCTTGCACGAGACGGACAAATCGAGCAACCTCATTGAGTCGGCCTCCATTACATTCTGGGCAAATTTCCGTCTCGCTGTCGTCTTTTACGCGGGATCGACGATGTTCTTCGCGGAGTTCAGCATCAAGTTGCGATTCAGCGTCACGTTCATCGGAGCGGACACTGCGTTTCTCTATGGTGCCGTAGCCGCGGCAGAGAGGACACCAGCCATGGGGGGAATTGTAGGAGAAGAGGCGAGGATCGAGTTCTTCGAAGGAGCGACCCGTATCGGGATCACTCATTTCGGTGTTGGCAACCTGAATCCGATTTTCGGGATCCAGAAAGCGGAGCGTCCGCTTGCCCAGTCGGAGTGCTGTTTCCACCAATTCGAGAACAGTTTCCGGAGTGGTTTTCGGCGTCACCTCTCCGACAATGACGTCAATGGAGTGTTCCTTGAACCGTTCGAGGCGTTTGAAGGATTTTACCTCTACGAACTGCCCATCGACCAGTAGAGTATCGAAGCCTTGTCGCCCAGCCAACTCGGCCACCTCGGTGTGGTAACCCTTTCTCGCCTTGATAAGCGGAGCCATTACTTTAACGGGGCGCTTACCTTTTTTGGAAGTCTTGCGAATGCGGGTGACGATAGAAGTGACGCTTTGCTTCTCGACTTTTTTGCCAGAATCCGGGGAAAATTGGGTTCCCACCTTAGCATAAAGTAGGCGCAGGAAATGCCATACCTCAGTCACAGTGGCAACGGTGGACTTTCCGCCGCCACGAGAGATGCGTTGCTCGATTGCAACGGTGGGAGGAAGGCCAGAAATAACATCAATGTCAGGACGTTCCATCTGCTCGACGAATTGGCGGGCATAAGTCGACATGCTGTCGAGAAAGCGGCGCTGGCCTTCGGCAAAGAGAATATCGAAGGCAAGAGTTGATTTCCCGGATCCACTCAGGCCCGTGACGACGACGAATTTTTCGCGTGGAATCGTTACATCGATTCCCTTGAGGTTGTTCTCCCTTGCTCCGTGTAGCTGGATTGCATTTTCCGCCCGGTTGGCCTCGTAGAGAACCGGATTGGCGGAGTCGGCGACCTTTAGCTGGTCACGCGCGACAGACTTTCGAGGTGTGAGATGCTGGGCGAGGTAGTGTCCGGTGTGAGATCTTGCGTTGGCCATGACCTCCTCCGGTGATCCCGCTACCACGATTTCACCGCCATTGATCCCGGCTTCCGGTCCGAGGTCGATGAGATGGTCAGCGCATTTGATGACATCGAGGTTGTGTTCGATCACGACCACCGAATCCCCTGCTTCGACGAGCCGCTCAAAGACCTTCAGAAGCATGCTGGTATCGTCGAAATGAAGGCCGGTGGTTGGCTCGTCGAAAATCAGCAAGGTGGTCTTGTCGTCCTTTTTTGCTCGCTTTGGCTTAGCTAGCAGGTGACCGATCAGCTTCAGGCGCTGGCTTTCGCCGCCACTGAGAGTGTTAAGGGGTTGCCCGAGGCGAAGGTAACCGAGGCCGACCTCAGAGAGGAGGTTCAGCCCTTCTACCACGACCCGCGCCTTACGATTGTCGATTGTTGAGAAAAACTTAATCGCCTCAGTCACCGTCATACTGAGCACCTGATAAATATCTTTCCCTTCAAGCTCTATCTCAAGTGCTTCAGGAGTGTAACGTTTGCCTTCGCATTCAGGGCAGGTCACATAAAGGTCGCTAAGAAATTGCATCTCAACCTTTTCATATCCGTTTCCCATGCAACGGGAGCACCGTCCGGTTCCACTGTTGAACGAAAAGTAACCTGGCGTGAGGTCACGAGATTTACCGTCAGGCGTTTCGGCAAACAGCTTCCGAATCGGCTCAAATATACCAGTGTAAACCGCGGGCGTTGAGCGCGGCGTTTTGGCGAGAGGGGCCTGGTCGACCATGACGACTTCGCGAATTCGACTGGCGCCCGCGATTCCTTTGCAGAAACCTATTTCCGTAGTCGCACCGGAAAGGCCTAGTTCTTTCACAAGGTTGCCGTAGAGAACTGAGTGAATTAGGGTCGATTTCCCTGAACCTGACACCCCCGTGACACAGCAAAACACTCCGAGGGGAATATCAGCATCCAGCCTCTTCAGGTTGTGTTGAGTGGCTCTTTTGATTTTGAGTTGGTGCTTGGCCTTTCGCCGTTTTTTCGGCAGGGAAATTTCCTGATCTCCGCTGAGGTATTGGAGGGTGAGCGACTCCGGATTCGCTTTTGCTAGAAGTTTAGCTTGAGCGGCAGTGCTGGCTGCTGAGCCCGCGTAAACGAGGTGCCCGCCTTCCTCACCGCGACCGGGACCAATATCAACGAGGTGGTCTGCTGCACGAATAACAGCTTCCTCATGCTCTACCACAACCAACGTATTTCCAAGATCACGGAGACGTTGCATTATGCCGATTAGCTTACCAACGTCACGCGGATGAAGACCGACAGTAGGCTCGTCGAGGACGAACAGGGGGTTGGTCAGGCTAGCTCCGAGGCAGGTCGTCAGATTGACTCGCTCCGTTTCCCCGCCAGAAAGCGTACGGGTAGGGCGATCGAGATTGAGGTAGCCGAGTCCCACCTCGCGCAAGTAACCGAGGCGGTTACCAACTTCCTCATAGAGCATCGTCGTGGTGCGGTCGTTTGGGCGTGCCTTGATTGTGGTAAAAAATTCAGCAAGATCATCGATCGAAAGCTGCCAGAGATCAGGCAGAGTTTTTTCGTTGATCTTATAATTGAGAGCGTCAGATTTAAGGCGAGTTCCCTTACACGAATTACAGGTTGTATAGCTGCGGTATCGACTTAAAAAAACCCTGACATGCATGCGATATGCGCGCGATTCCAGCCATTCAAAAAAGCCACGAACGCCGTACCATGAGCCCATTTGGTAGGCGTCTTCGGGGGTCCCTCCTTCGCCTTCAATGATCCATTGCTGGTCCTCTTCGGGTAGATCTTCAAAAGGGGTCACGATGCTGAGTCCGCGGGTCCGGGCACAGCGCTCAAGATCCTCTTCGCATTCGTAGTAGGCTTCACCCTGGAAAGCTCGCACTAGTCCTTCGGCAATGGATATTGATTTGTCAGGAAGAGCCTTGTCGATATCAATTCCAATAACACGCCCGAAGCCGCGGCACTCAGGGCATGCGCCCATGGGATGATTGAAAGAGAAGAGTCCCGGTAGGGGAGGTTTTAGGGTCGTCCCAGTTTCAGGAGAAGTCCAACCTTGCGAGAAAGCGGCTCGATTTCCGGAAGTGGGTTCGACTAGGGATACCGTTCCTTTGCCGAAGTCGAGTGCGCGTTCAATAGCTTCGAGAAATCGAGAACGCTTCCCTGGAGCGATGCGATCCTGAATCACGTCGACTTTGCTGGGCAGGCTCTTCCTGTCGTAGGTATTAGGGGAATCCACGCGGTAGGCGTTTTCGTAAATCCAGACGCGGGCATAGCCCTGCTGTTGGAGGAATTCAAAAAATTCGGCGACGGGAGTATTGGCGGGAACGGGGACACTGAAGAGAACAAGTAGGGTGGTGGTTCCACTGAAGCGTTCAACGGTCTTGCGGTGAATTGATTCTGGAGTATCTGGCTCAATGAGGTCTCCACTAACCGGGTCGTAACCGCGGCAGAGACGGGGAAATAGGAGCTTCAGATAGTCGTTAATTTCGGTGATCGTGCCAACGGTGGAGCGGGTCGTTTTGACGGCGTTTTGTTGCTCAATTGCGATTGCAGGGGGGATGCCGTGAATCGCGTCGACCTGTGGCTTGTCCATTCGATCAAAGAACTGCCGGGTGTAGGGCGAGAAGGTTTCTACGTAGCGGCGTTGCCCTTCAGCGTAGAGGGTCTGAAAGGCGAGGCTTGATTTGCCGGACCCACTTGGCCCGGTCATCACGGTGAGCTTGCCGATGGGGATGTCCAGATCGATGCCTAGGAGGTTATTTTGGCGGGCACCGCGAACTTCAATGCTTTGAGCTGATTTGGAGGGGGTTTTGGGCATTCCTCGGGAACCAGAGGTTACGCATGAAACGCGATTGAGCAGTCAGGAATATCGACGCTTCCCCGTTCTTTTTCGTAGAGGACCGTCGCGGCTATCTCAGGGTGCAGGCATTTCCCAGTCCACTGGGACTTCGAGGGACTGATTGAAGCGGTTCTTGTATTTCACAATCCCGTGTTGGGCGCCGTATTCGTGAACCAGTTTGGTGACTTTGACGTCGAAGCAACAATACTCCGCGATGTCCATGATACGGCCCTCCTGCCACCACTTGAGCGCGTCGGTGCCGACGGCTGTTTTCCCTTCCCCTAAAGTTTCCGCGGCGACAGCATCAAGCTTGGGCTTATGTTCGAGAGCTTTTTCCAGATCGAGCATTAGATCAAGATTCGTGGTCTGTTCTTTGAGGTCGAGAATGGTGTATCCCATTAGCACTTCGTAATCGAACCAGATGTGGTTGAATCCAACAACGACGTCGGCTGAGACGAGTTCATCGATAAGGCCCTGCACATTGGACTCATCATATATCATGTAAGAGCCGTTGGCTGAGCTGTAAGTTACGCCGACCGACATTTTCATGTCGGCTTTACGATCCCAGCCTCCGACATCGTTGGCGGATCGCTGGGTTTCGAGATCGAAGTAGACGTAGTTTTCGGACATGTTCGGAACAACATTACCGGTAAGGCTCGAACAAGTTCCATGGCAAGTCTGAGTAGATCGGATTCAATGGATCTACTTCATCAAACTCACCGTCGTCACTCGATTTGGTGGTAAGAACCCAGATACGGTCAAAATTAGCGAAGTGATCACGAGTACGTTTCTCTGCATACTCGCGGGACGGCTCATTGTTCATCAGGAAAGCCCAGTCACTGGATTGGGCGAGGAGTAACTCTTTCGTCATTAGTTGAATGCATCGCTGGCGGTGGGCAATAGCCTCCGCTGTAAAGTCGTCGCGGTTCTCCTCGAAGAGACGAACAAAACGAGCCAATTGCTCGGCGCGCCTCTGAGTTTCATTGTGAACCCAGTTGTTGCTCTCGCTGGTCCAGGTTTCGAAGTAACCGCCTTCTCCCCAAGAGGATGAGACGGGTGTCACTGTCGGTAATGTTTGTTCGTCACTTTCGGTCAGGTATGAACTTGGGTTACTGAAAGTGAAATCTCCGCGTTCGGCCGCCTTACGAAAAATACGTTCTAGGAAGCTCGTGCCTTCGTACCACCAGTGGCCGAAAAGGTCAGCGTCAAAAGCACAAACAATCATGGGGTTTGCCGTGCCGTTGGCTTCAAGCGCAGCGAGCTGCGCTCCGCGGCTGGAAACAAAGTGCACCGAGTGTTCCTCCAGTGCCTTGTTGGCGAGCTCCTCGTCATAGGGTTCGCTCTCATCGTTGTCCCGGGACGCTCGGAAGTACTTCAAGCCGGTAAATTGGCGCTGTTCGGAGTCGTCTAGATACTCTCGCAGGTGTTCAATAGGAGCATCAAGGCCGACATCACGCATAAAGTCGCGATAACGACTGTCGCCGGGGTAACCTTCGTCAGCGCTCCAGATTTCGCTACTACTGTTCTGATCTCGGCCAAATATAATCAAGCCTTCAGGAGTCATCCCGGGAATGAAGGGAAACGCTTCGTTGCTATGATGGGCATCGGTCATGCCATGCTCTTCGACCAGTGTCCAGTCAATGCCCTCATTTTTTAGCATGGCGCTGAGAGACGGGACGTGGGCGCACTCCGGGAGCCAGAATCCCTGAGGCATCCTGCCAAAACACTGCACATATTGGCGAATACCGGCTCGAATCTGCGCCTGGACGGACTCAGGAACCCTCATCAGGAGCGGCAGCAATCCATGGGTTGCTGCACTGGCAGTCAATTCGAGGTGTCCGCTGTCGCGCAGGTTGATGTAGGCGCGAACAAGATCTCCGTGCCAGTCGTCAATGAATAGGGAGCGAAGCTTGTAAAAACGGTCCTCGTAGGTTTCTGCCAGTTTCCCGAAGCCTGTGATATCGCCGCGCTCCACTTCATCCCGGCAGAGGCGAAGGGTACGATCGAGGTAAGCGATAGTCCGGCGCTTCAGGGAGCGATCCTGGAGCATAGCGAGAAAGGTTGGCGACAGATTAAGTGTCAGTTTATAGGGCACGCCTTCTTCGCGAAGACGGAACAGCATCTCGAGAAGTGGGAGATGTGTTTCGAGTACTGCGCTGTGCAGCCAATCCTCTTCGAGGCAATGGGCTACCTCCGGGTGACGAACCCAGGGTACGTGTGCGTTCAGCACGATGGAACAATTCCGACTCATTAAATTTTAAGAGACTGCAACATTACTAAAACGAAAAAGGCAAAAATGGCCAGTATTATCCGCGTCCCGGAAAGCCGTCCGCCGGATGATTCTAATTTGAGGTGCTGATCCCATAGGCTCTGCCCGGTGGCCATGAGTCGGAAAAAGCTGAATGTCATACCGATGAGTATGAAGGGGAAAAGGTAAAATCCCACACCCATGACATAGACGTAAAGCGATCGGCCAAGGCAGCGAAAAGGGCTGGGCCGACCCCCGTCGACGCCGCTGACGCGGATGCCAAAGAGAGCTTTACCGGGGGTCGTTCCCCAGAGGTAAAGCATGGCTGCCTCCAGAAAATGCCAGGCGAAAAAAGCACGAACGATGGTCGTGGCGATGGCCATGGCTTCCGGAGAACTGATTTGTTCTTGGTAGCGAATGAACCAGTCACTCATGGCTTCATCCTCTTTCGGCATGAGAAAACTTGTGTCGACGAAGAAATACACCACCGTCATGACGAGAAGGCAGTCAAACATTCGTGCCCAGAAGCGGGCGAATGGGCGGACCTTTTGGACGAAGTGGGGTGTCGCCTCCTCGGAGCGTCCTCCGGGAGCCAGAGTGGGTCGCTTCGTTACCTCCGGAATTACTGTCGCCTCAGATTCAGAGGCTTCTGCTTCCCGCTGAGTGGCTTCGACCATACTTTCAAGGGCTGGTATTTCACTGATGGGTAGCCAGCTTTCTTGATCCTTGTGCCAAGCCAGCGTCTCCGGGGTGACTGTGCTGTCTTCTAAAAGGCTCCCTACTTTAAGAAGGGTGAAGGGGCCTTTTTTGTCGCCGTCGATTGAGAGATAGAACTCCATAAAGAGAAGTTATGAATAAGGGAGGGGAAGGGTTACTCGCTGCGAAGCGCTCTTGCTGGTTGAAGACCTGCAGCAATCAGCGCGGGAATAAGGGCGGCCACGGTGCACGCGACGAATGAACCAACTGAAATGGTGACGAGATCCTTAATGCTTTGCCTGGCAGGAATACCCCCGTCGACCTTGTAGATATCTTCGGCAAAGATGGCGATCCCAAAGGTCTCGCCAAGCCAGCCGCCGATTGTGTTTCGCTCAAAGATGGTCCATTGGGCGAGCCCCATCCCGACGGCTACGCCGATGATCCCGACAAGTAATCCTTGGAGTAGGAAGATACCGACAATTTGTTCTTCGGTGGAACCGAGGGCTTTCATTAATCCGATTTCGGAGCGTTTTTGAACCGTCACTGTAATCATCGTGTTCATGATGCAGAAAGCGCCCACCACCATGATCATAAAGAGTATAATATACATCGCCTGCTTTTCAGTCGCAACGGCGTTAAAGATTGCCTGATAGCGTTCGCCCCACGTCATGGCTCGGAATTGCTGTGGAAGGGTAGCATGCAATTTCTCTGAGTATTCGTGTGCCCGGAAAGCATCTTCAACCCGGGCGGCAACGCCATGGCATTCTTCGAGATCAAATCCATAGAGCACCTGAGCTGTTTCGAGGTGAACGTAGACGAAGGTGCTGTCGAAGTCCCAGTGACCCGAGTCAAAGATACCGGTGACGGTGACTTCCTGCGGTGCTGTGAATTCTCGAAACTCATCGAAGAGCCGCTCGCGTTCGTCAGCGTTCTCAGCTGAAGATAGCTCGTCGAGTCGGTTCATGAATGACTGAACATCACGAGGTGATTGCAGAACGATAGTATCGCCGATCTTAATATTCTGCGAATCCGCGATACCATCACCAATGACAGCGGAATAGGGGTCTAACAGGGCAAAATTGCCGCGTTTGGAAAGCGAGGAGGGACCGAGTTCTTTCTGAACAGCGATCTTGCCCTCGAGTCGCTCCAGCTCAGCGCCTTTTGGCGGCATAATACCGCGAATTGTAGGAGCGCTGCGCAGACCGCGATAGTCCATGATAACTTGACCGCTGACGAATGGAGTAATTCCGGTAAAGCCCTCAATTTTCTCCATTTCTTCGAGCACCGGAACAAAGTCTCCGATAAAGCCTCCAGCGTCGATTGTGAGGTGCGGTTCGAATCCAAGAATGCTTTCCTTGAGGCGTTCGCCGTATCCGGTAAAGACAGCGATTACGACGGTGAGCATCCAGACGGCGAGCACGACTCCAAGGATGGAAATAACGGTAATGATTGAAACGAAAGTTCGCTTCGGCTTAAGGTAGCGGGCCGCTATGAAAGGGCTGAAAAGCATGACTCAGGGTTGACTTTTCCTCACGTTACGCGCTTATCCTAAATTCGATAGTCTAATTCACCCTCAAAAAAAGACTCTCTCTATGACCAGCGATCACCCTGACAAATATAAGGCATTCATCTTCGTTGGGGCTCCAGGCTGCGGTAAAGGAACGCAGGGCAAGATTCTCGGATCGATCCCGAGGATTTATCACTTTGCGATGGGCGACGCTTTTCGCTCAATGGATACGCGAACTCCAATTGGTCAGGAGTTTATTGCCTACTCCCGCCGGGGTGAACTGGTGCCTGACGAATTAACGGTTCGGTATTTTAAGATCCAAGTCGATGCGCGGGCAAATCTGCACATGTTTAAGCCTGACATCGACATCATGATTCTCGATGGTATTCCACGGAGTGTGGAACAGGCCAAGCTACTTGAGGAGCATGTTGAGGTGCTGCAGTTGTTCCATCTTTCCTGCCCGAATCGCGAAGAGCTCATCACTAGGATTCGGAAGAGAGCTCTCAAGGAAGGTCGCATGGATGATGCAATCGATGATGTGATCCAGAAGCGGATCAAGACTTATGAGGATGAGACTAAGGGGCTCTTGGACTTTTACTCAGACCGCCGTACAGACATTAATGCCAATCAGTTTCCGCTCAAGGTGACGCACGATATTCTCGGCGAAATCCTGAACCATCCCGAGTGGCAAGAATTTGTTGGCGAAGTCTAAGTGGAGGATCTTTTAAGGCAGGCTCTGCGAGGCAGTGCATCGTGTCTCCTTGATGAGGCGTAGCCGTTACCATAGCGGTCACCGTGAATCCTGAGCAAACATTCGACCAATCTCTTCATCCTGAGACTTGGAATTGGTTTCGTCGGACCTTTGGTAAACCAACCGAAGCGCAGGAACTCTGTATTCCCGATATTTCCTCCAAACGGTCCGTGCTGCTTTCGTCTCCAACTGGATCCGGCAAAACCTTGGCGGGCTTTCTGGGGATTATTGATCGGTTGGCAAAAGAACATCATGAGGGTCGCTTGCGCCCTCATGGAATTCGTTGCGTCTACGTATCGCCGCTGCGGGCTCTTGCCTATGATATCGAAAAGAACCTCAAGCAGCCCCTAGTAGGGATGGGCTTGGAGGAGGTCATCACAGTCGGACTTCGAACCGGAGACACTTCGGCGGCGGAGCGACAGAAACAACGACGGAAGCCACCTCATATTTTAATCACTACTCCAGAAAGCCTTGCCATCGTTTTGCCTCAGAGGGGTTATCGCGATGCACTGAGTCGCTGTGAGTTTGTCATCGTGGATGAATTGCATGCTTTTGCTGAGAACAAGCGAGGAACTCACCTGACGGTTTCTCTTGAAAGGCTTGAGCGACTGCGGGAGAACGAAGAACCGCTTTGTCGCATTGGTTTGTCTGCTACTGTGGCGCCACTGGATAAGGTAGGAGCCTTCCTCGCCGGTTCAGGCCAACCTTGCCAAGTGCGCGAGGCGTCCATGGCAAGGCAGTCTCTAATTGAGGTGATGACCCCGCTGCGGCGGCAAGCCTATCCGCCGGCGGGATACACAGCGACGCGGGTGATTACCGACATAGCCCGGATTGTCGAAGCGAACCGAGCGACTCTAATTTTCACAAACACCCGTTCCGGAGCGGAACGAATTTCGCATCGGCTAAAGCTCGCGCTTCCCAAGCTTAACCATCTGGTGGAATGCCATCATTCCTCATTGGACCGTAATATTCGACAAGAAGTCGAAGATCGGCTTAAGGAAGGAGATCTTCGGGCGGTGGTCTGTTCGACCAGCCTCGAGTTGGGGATTGATATCGGACACATCGACACGGTCATCATGGTGAGCACGCCGAAAGGCATCTCGCGGGCTTTGCAGCGGGTGGGTCGTTCAGGGCATTCCATCGATCAGACGAGTCACGGAGTTTTGGTCGCCACCAATATTAACGATCTCATTGAATGCATCGTTTGTGCCCATCTCACGCATGAGAGGGAACTGGAGCCCGTCCGAATCCTTGACTCCGCTTCCGACGTCGTGATCCAGCATCTCCTTGGGATGGCGATGGACGACGGGGTGACCGTGGATGAGGCCTTTGACACCGTCCGTTCCGCCTATCCGTTTCGGAAACTCGATCGAAAACGATTTGATCGGCTCGTTGAATATTTGGAGGGTGGAGGGCGCTCACTTCAGAAGCAATACCGTCAGACCTTTGGAAAAATTGAGGAAAAAGACGG
>MDTC01145582.1_pt1 | contig 18783 bp, 8 predicted proteins | sample 811181 | NCBI WGS metagenome assembly MDTC01 (sample SAMN05326644, study PRJNA326480) | marine metagenome | isolation source: seawater | place: Pacific Ocean: North | collected 2011
ACCATTGTTTTTAATAATTTAGTTTTAAATAAAGAACAATTTAATGATCAATGGGAGGTTCCTATAGATTCTAGTTGGCACAATAGGTTTTTTAAATAATATTAGATGAGGTATATATATATATTGTTTTTTATTCCAATTTTCTCATTTTCTCAGTCAATTGACCCATTATTAGTCAAAAATCATTCTGATCAAAAAAAATGGGTTGATAGTGTTTATTCCAAACTATCATTGGAAGAAAAAATAGGACAATTATTTGTGGTTTGGGCTTCTCCTAGTAGAGGTGAAAAACATTTTAAAGAAATTAAAAGACAAATAAAAAATCATAAAATTGGAGGAATAATATTTTCTTTGGGAGGGCCTAAGTCTCATGTTAAGTGGTTAAATTCATTTCAAACGTTATCTAAAATACCTTTAATGATTTCTATGGATGCAGAATGGGGAGTTGCTATGCGTTTAGATTCAATTATGCCTTTTCCATGGAATATGACTTTAGGTGCAATTCAAGATAATAAGTTAATTGAAGAAATTGGATATAGGATTGGTGAACAAGCAAAAAGATTAGGTATACATATTAATTATTCTCCTGTGGTGGACATTAATACAAATCCAGAAAATCCTATAATAGGGAATCGTTCTTTTGGGGAAAATAGAATAAATGTTTCTGGAAAAGGAATTGCTATGATTAATGGTCTAAGTCGTTCTGGAATTTTATCATCAGCTAAACATTTTCCAGGTCATGGAGATACTTCTCAGGATTCTCATAAGGTTTTACCTAAAATCACTTTTTCAAGAAAAAGAATAGATTCAATTGAGCTTTACCCATTTAAGAAATTAATTAAAAAAGGCCTTTCTTCGATTATGATTGCTCATTTAAATATTCCATCATTAGACAATAATATACCCTCCTCAATGTCTAAAAAAATTGTTGCTAAAATATTAAAAGAAGACCTTGATTTTAAAGGTTTAATTTTTACTGACGCTCTAGATATGAAAGGGGCTACAGATTTTTCTGAGTCAGGAAATATTGATCTTTTAGCATTGCTTGCTGGAAATGATGTTTTGTTAATGTCAAATGATATTTCTAAAGGGATTAGAGCTATAAAAAAAGCTTATAATTTGAAAATTTTGACAGAAGAAAGATTATCCTATTCAGTAAAGAAAATTTTAAAAGCCAAATATAAAGTTGGATTAAATGATTTTAATTTGATAAGTGAAGATAATCTTTTAGAAGATTTAAACCTTGATAGTGATAAAAAGCTTTATTCTAAAGCAATTTCAAATGCAATTACAGTTTTAAAGAATGATGATGACATTATTCCAATATCAAATAAAAAGAAATATGGACTCTTAATTTTAGGAGATACATCTTCAATTGAACTTTATGATTATCTATCTAAGAACAATAATGTATCATTAATAGACTCTGAGAAATCAATTGATAAAATTAATAAGGAAATAAATGGGTACGAAGCAACAATAATTAGTTTTCACAGGTCAAATAATAACCCTTTTAAATCAGACAAATTATCAAATAATCAAGTTAATATTATTAATGGGTTAGCAAAAAATCATCGAGTAATTTTAAACGTTTTTGACAATCCTTATTCTTTGGAGAATTCAATTGATTTAAAATTGTTAAAAGGACTAGTGATTAGTTATCAGAATACTCAAATTACCCAATTAGAGTCTGCTTCAATATTACTTGGTGAGAAAGGGGCTATTGGAAAATTACCTGTTTCTGTTGGAGAATCATTTCAAACAGGAGACGGTCTTAAAACCTTTTCTAAAAATACTTTGCGGTACTCAAGTCCTTATTCTGTTGGTATGTCTAATAATAAACTAGACGAAATTGATCAATTAATTGAAGTGGCTATTGATTCAATGATGATTCCTGGTGCTCAAGTTTTAATTTCAAGAAAAGGTAAAATTTTTTATCATAAAGCTTTTGGTTTTCATACCTATAAAAAAAGGATTCCAGTTAAAACCAATGATCTTTATGATTTAGCTTCTTTAACAAAAATCCTCGCTACACTTCCTTTAATAATTCAAGAGGTAGATAGAGGGGAGTTTTCACTAGAGGATAAATTAGGAGACCTATTTCCTCAATGGAAATATACTAATAAGAGAGATATCGTTGTTAAAGATATTTTAACCCATTACGCTAAGCTAATACCTTGGATTCCTTTTTATCTTGAAACCAAGAGAAAAGGATCTGGTAAATTGAAAAGAAAAATTTATAAAAAAAGAAGTAGTAATAAATACGCAAATAAAGTTGCTGAAAAGATATTTATTAAAAACAACTATAAGGATAGAATTATTAAGGAGATTTTTGAAAGTAAATTAAGAGACACATTGGAGATGAAATATTCTGATTTTCCCTTTATAATTTTACAAAGTTATTTGGAAGAGAAATACAATAAATCATTAAGTTCTCTAGTTGATGAAAGAATTTATAGACCATTAAATTTAAAAAAAACCTTTTTTAACCCTTTGACAAAAAAAGAAGTTAATTTAAATCAAATCGTTCCTTCTGAAAAAGATGAATATTTTAGAAATCAAGAGCTTAAAGGTTATGTTCATGACATGGCCGCAGCTATGCTGGGTGGAGTTGCTGGTCATGCGGGATTATTTTCTAACGCTAAAGAAATTGCTGTCATAATGCAAATGTATTTGAATAAAGGTTTTTATAACGGTCATCGATTTTTTAGCTCTAAAACATTCGATGAATTTAATAATTGTCTCTATTGTGATTTTAAAAATAGAAGAGGTGTTGGTTTTGATAAACCACAAATAGAGGGGGATGGAATAACTTGTGGCTGTGTTCCTAAATCTAGCTTTGGGCATTCAGGATTTACTGGAACTTATACTTGGTCTGATCCTGAAAATGAAATTGTTTATGTTTTTTTATCAAATAGAACTTTTCCAACCATGGAAAACTCATTGTTAATTGATCATTCTATTCGAACAAGAATTCAAAAGATTTTATATGATGCAATTATTAAATAATTATTTTTAATTATGAAAATTGGAGTTGTATGTTATCCAACATTTGGAGGAAGTGGAGTTGTTGCTACTGAATTAGGGCATGCTATGGCAAAAAAAGGAGTAGAAGTCCATTTTTTTGCTTACAAACAACCTGTTAGATTAGATACAATTTCGAAAAATATTTTTTTTCATGAGGTTACAGTCCCTGAATATCCATTATTTAAATTTCAACCTTATGAGCTAGCTTTATCTAGTAAAATAGTTGATACTGTAATAAAACATAACATTAATTTGTTACATGTTCATTATGCGATTCCACATGCTTATGCTGCTTTTATGGCCAAGAAAGTGCTTTTGGATCAGGGAATTAATATTCCTTTTGTAACAACACTTCATGGAACAGACATTACTTTAGTAGGAAGTCACCCTTTTTATAAAAGTGCTGTAAGTTTTAGTATTAATAATTCTGATCTTGTAACAGCTGTTTCAGATAATTTAAAAAAGCAAACAATTGATTTATTTAAAGTTAAAAAGGAGATTGAAGTGATTCCTAATTTTATTGATTTTTCAATTCACCAATCTCATAATGAAAATTGTAATAGAGAAAACATAGCTAAGAAAAATGAAAAAATAATTTCTCATGTAAGTAATTTTCGTGCTGTTAAAAGGGTTTTAGATGTAATTAAGGTTTTTGAAAAAATCAATAAAAAACTAGAATCTAAACTTATTTTAGTTGGTGAAGGGCCAGAAAAAGAAATTGCTCAAAGGTATTGTATTACTGTTGGTATAGAAAATAATGTTCGTTTTTTAGGAGAATCAAACCAGGTTTATGAAGTTTTATGTTATTCTGATTTGTTTTTATTAACCTCTCAAGCTGAGAGTTTTGGTTTGGCTGCTTTAGAAGCTATGATGATGAGTGTGCCTGTAATATCTACCAATATTGGCGGGTTGCCTGAAATTAATATTGAAGGTGTTTCTGGCTATTTATTTGATGTTGGAGATATTAAAGGGATGGCAAAAAAAAGTATTGAGATTTTAAGTGATGAGACAACATTACAAAAACTAAAAAAATCTTCTAGAGAAAATGCTAAAAGGTATGATATAGAGAAAGTTTTAGAATTGTATATCAATGTTTACGACCGAACACTAAAATAATTAATTTGGATTATATTTTCGTATTGCAGATTTGTATACTTTATTTTTGTCAAGAGTCATAGGTTTGGTTTGGAATTTCGAATACATTTCCATTTGATCACTATAATGCTTGGAGTCCTTTTCATCAGAGCTACCATAAGAAATTATAGATTCAATTAATGGACCATTATCAGTAAATCTTACCAATTGAATATAGGATTCTCCACTAACAACTTTAACTCTTCCGTTTTTATAAGGCACAGATTGCATTGATGTTATAACGTCAGGAATACCGAAAATAGGAATTTCTTTATTCCCTCTTACAAGTTTTTGATAATCACCTAAAACTATTTCTATTGATCCAAAATGTTCTTTCATATATTTTTTTGTATCCCTTAAAGCTTGAATTAAAATTTGCTTACTAAAAACTTTAGGTTCTTTTAATTTTATATAATATGGTTTAAGTCTATGATAAAAAATTAAAAATGCACCTGCCCCTAGAGAATTTATTTCAGCTTTTTTATCCCAATTTTGAATCCTTTTAATAAGGATTTGAATATCGGGATAAAGTTCAGCTTTAATATCAAATAAAGAATTTATATCCATCCATGAATAATTTAGTTTTTCAGGTAGTTGATTGTCATATTTTAATTTTTTAAAATCCTGATAAGATATTTTTTCTTTTGAATCAATTAAATATTTAATTCTTTTAGAACGATTATTATCATAAAGTTCAAACCCCATTTCAGAATCAAAATCATCGGCCTTTGGATTTTCAGAATTTCCTGTGGATTTAAATGGGCTATGATTTGCATTATAAATATATCCTGAATTTGGCTGAAGGACTTGAGGTAGATCTTGTATTTGATATGTTTTATCCCATAAAGTTTTTTTTGTATTTCCTGGCACGACACTTTTCCAATTATATCCCTTCTTTCTAATTGGAATAAGACCATTAGAGATATAAAAAATTGTATCATTAATATCAGCATATCCAATATTATAACCTGGGAGGGCTTTCATTTTTAATATGTTATAAAACTCTGTAAAGGAATTCGCTTTATTCATTTTCCACCATTGTTCTAATGCCCTTATTTCACTTAATACAGGAGTTCTTATTGAGTAATATCCATTGTTATTTTTTATAGTAGGCCCATAAATACTTTTATAATATTTCTTTTTGATTTTTATAGGAATTCCTAGGATCTTTATATAAAGATCAGCCTTGTGTCTTTCTAAGTCTAAATAATCGCTATCAACTTTATATTTGTTTTTAATGGTCGGATGCATTTCAAGTTTATAAACATCTGTTTTATCAGGGAGATTAACAGTATGGGCCCATGACAAATTTTCATTAGTTCCAGTTAGTACAACTGGACTACCAGCAAATAATGCTCCTATTATATTTGTTCCTTCTTCACTACAAAGATGAGCTTCATACCAAGAAACTGGACCATCAAGTGGTTGATGAGTATTTATAGCGAAATAGGTATCTCCATCAATTGTCTTGTTTTTATTAAAAGCAAACGTGTTAGATCCTCTAGAATTTTGGTTTATGAGTGATGAATTAAATGAAGGTCCTAGTTTATTTTCAAGTATTTTAATTAACCAATAATCTCCTCTTGAAGAAATAAATAATTGAAGCTGAGAATAATAACTCATTTTTTTTGGAGTGATAGGAAATAATTCTTTTAATAAAACTTTATTTGGATATTTTTTTGCATAGTTATTTAATCCTTCAGCATAAGCCTTTAATATTTTCTTAAAATTTTCAGAAATCTTATTGTCATAATTTTCATTAATTATTTTTTTAGCTTGAATTAATTGCGTTACAAAGTCAGCGGGAATACCTTTTTTTCCTATATATTTACTAAGAAGTGCATTTCCCGCAAGAAAACCTTTCTGAATAGTTGAAAAATCATCTTCGGCATGCGCCCAAGCTAAGCCATAAGCAACCTCCGCATCTGTTTTAGCATATATATGAGGAACCCCATATTTATCTCTAATTATATCTATTTCCTTTGGATTTATTTGTGAGGATAAAACGAAGGGAAATAACAAAAAGAATATTTTAACCTTTCCCATAATTTTTTTTAAATATTCTTGTATCTTTTTTAAAATTAAATCAAAGATATAAATCTTAGAAAAAGATTAGATGTTATTTGGACTCATTAAGATGTTATTTGGACTCAAGACAAATATAATAAACAGAATTAAATTTCTTAATAAAATGTTAAAGGTTTGTTTATTTTTATATATATTAGCCTTTTAACAAATATCAAATATCTAAAATCTATGCGAAAACTTATGTATAAGGTGACATTTTTGTCACTGATGATTTTCAGTTTTTTGGGCTATGCTCAAAATACTGTTACGGGTACTGTCCTTGATAGTGACGGTAATCCGATTCCAGGAGTTACTGTATTTATTTCAGGTACTTCGCAGGGTACAACTACAGATTTTGATGGTAATTATTCTATTTCTGCTAATTCTGATCAAACCTTAGTCTTTTCAAGTCTTGGTTTTGCTTCTCAGAATTTTGCTGTTGGAGAGAATACTTCCATTGATGTTTCTTTAGTTGAAGCTGCGGAAGCCCTTGACGAGATAATCGTTACTGGGTATGGTACTGAAACAAAAAGAGAAACTACTGGTGCTATTTCTACTGTAAAAGCTAAAGATCTTCAAATAATTCCTTCTGGAAATGTTGAACAACAATTTCAAGGTCGAATTGCTGGTGTAACTGTTATAACAAATGGTGCTCCAGGTTCTACTAGTCAAATTCGTGTTCGAGGTTTCGGCTCATTTGGAGGAAATGGACCCCTTTATATTGTTGATGGTGTTCCTGTTGATAATATTGATTTTTTAGCTCCTGCAGATATTGAATCTACAACTGTACTGAAAGATGCTGCGGCTGCTTCTATTTATGGAGCTCGTGCTGCTGGAGGTGTAATTGTATTTACAACAAAAAAAGGAGAACGTTCCGCTAAACCAACAGAGGTTACTGTTGATTTTACAACAGGATTTACTGATCCTAATGTCGGTGGAGCACCAAAAATGCTTTCTCCTCAGCAATTAGCTGATTATACTCATATTGCTGCAGTTAACAATGCTGCTGCAAATGGTACACCTGTTGCGTATACGCATCCTCAATATGGAACTGCTTCTGCTGCAACATTACCTGATTACCTTTATGCTAGTGGTGTAGGTAGTGGTTTATCTTCTGGTCAAGTTAATGTAGCCGCTGTTCAAGCACTATATGATGCTGATCCGGTAAACACTTTCCTTATTAAAGCAAATAAGGCGGGTACTAATTGGTATGATGCTGTAACTTCAACTGCACCTCTTCAAAGAATAGGTATTGGTTTCCAAGGAGGTAGTGAAAAAGGAAGATTTTATGTAGGTGTGAACTCATTATTTAACGACGGTATCTTAATCAATAATATGTTAAGACGTCATAGTTTAAGAGTTAATACTGAGTATGATATAACTCCATTTCTTTCTTTTGGACAAAATACTCAGGTAACCTATAGACAAAATAAATCAAGTGGAGCTGGAGGAAGTATTGAGTCTGCAGATGATGAATCTCAACTTTTGGCTGCTTATAGAATGGCAACTATAATTCCGGTCTATGATGAATTTGGTAGTTATGCAAGTACTAAAGCCCAAGGATTCAACAATGGTCGTAACCCAGTTCGTATTTTAACTGAGAACGGTAAGAATGATAATTCTTGGAGTTTATATGCATTTGGTAATATGTACTTAGACTTTCACCCAATTGAAAATTTAAACATTAGAACTAGTATTGGTGGAAACGTTGGAAACTATTACTATGTTGATTATGGTTACCGTTATTTAGGTGATTCAGAGCCTCAGAATAGTGATACTTTTGGAGAAGGTTCTGGAAAATCTATTGGATGGACATTCACTAACACAGCTACATACAAAAGAACTTTTGGTTCTCATACCGCTAAGATTCTTGTAGGTTTGGAGGCTTCTAATACAGGATTTGGACGTAATTTAAATGCTAGTGGTATTAATCCTTTCTCAACAGATGTAGCTTATGTAAATATGAGTACTGTTTCTAACCCAGTTGTAAATAGTAGTAATTTTGCTGGAGTTCAGTTCTACTCTAATTTTGCAAAACTTGATTATAATTTTAAAGACAAGTATTATGTAAGTGGTACTATTCGTCGTGATGGTAACTCTCGTTTTGGTAAAAATAGTAGATATGGTACTTTCCCAGCAGCTTCTGTTGCATGGAGAGCTACTGATGAAGCATTTATGCAAGGAATTTCTTGGTTAGATGAACTTAAAATCCGTGGAGGATGGGGAGAAATGGGTAACTCAAATAATGTTAATGCTGCAAACCAATTTAGTTTATTCGGACAAAGCAAGAGTAGAACTTATTATCCTATAGGTGGCCAAAACAATGGAGCTGACGCAGGTTATGCTGCAACTCGTATTGGTAATCCAGACGGAAAATGGGAGACGAACACAACTACAAATGTAGGTTTTGACGCTACTCTTTTCAATGGCAAATTGGATGTTATTGTAGATGTTTGGTCTAAAGAGACTAAAGATCTTCTTTATAATCTTGCGCTTCCTGCGATTACAGGAAACGGAGCTGCTGCTCCATCTGTAAACCTTGCTTCAATGTCAAACTCTGGTATTGATATGCAATTTATTCATCGTGGAAGTCTTCGTTCTGGAGAAATTGGTTATGAAGTAATTGTTAACGCTTCAACTCTTAAAAATGAAATTACAGGTCTTGCACCTGGAATTACATATTTTGGTGGAAACAGCTATAGAGGAATTGCTCCAATTAGAAATGCAATTGGACAATCACTATCTGCTTTTTATATGTATAAAACAGATGGCTATTTTGATAATCAAGCTGAAGTAGATGCACATCCAGCTCAGTCTGGTAAAGGAGTTGGTAGATTTAAGTATGTTGATACTGACGGTAAGCCAGGAATTACTCCTGATGACAGAGTGTTTGTTGGAAGTCCAGTCCCTGATTTTACTGGAGGTATAAACATAAATCTAAGCTATAAGAAATGGTCATTTAGTACTTACATGTATACTTCTCTTGGTAATGAAGTCTTTAACCAAGCGAAATGGTACACAGGTTTATTCCCTTCTTTTGAAGGAGCTGGAAAAAGTGTTTTAGCTCTTGAATCTTGGACACCACAAACATTAGATAATTCTGGTGGTCCAATTTGGGAAAGTGCTTCTAATTTAAGTACTAATGGAGCTGCTAATGACTGGTATTTAGAGGATGGCTCATACTTAAGAATTCAAAACATTTCAATTAATTATGACTTTGATCGTTCCTTAGTTGAAAAAATTGGATTTAAAGACCTTAGAATTGGATTATCTGCTAATAATATAGCAACCTTCACTAAATATAGTGGACAAGATCCTTCTATTGGTGGTGCTGATACAAACTTTGGTGTAGATACAGGGAATTATCCTGTTACTCCAAGTGTTATGTTGAATATTAACATAAGAAAATAATTAAATATTAAAATGATGAAAATTATGAAAATTATTAAAAATAAAATTAAAACTATTTCAGTAGCATTTTTATCACTTATGTTTTTAAGTGTATCATGTACTGACGAGTTTCTTGAAGTAGGAGCTACAGGTTCCCTTGCAGAAGCTCAAATGTCTACCTATGCAGGTATTGACGGTGTCCTTATTGGCGCTTATTCTGCTCTTAATGGAGTTTTCGGTAGTAGATTTGAGGCCCCAAATCATTGGGTGACTGGATCTGTTACTGGAGGAGAAGCTAATAAAGGAACTGACCCTGGAGATTATTCTTCTATTAATCCTGTTCAACGTTATGAAACTGACCCTACTCAGGGTGATATGAATAATCTTTGGAGAGGTAGATACGAAGGTGTATCTAGAGCAAATTCAGTATTAAAGCTTCTAGCTGATCCTGTTGGTGTTCAGGCTGCTGATGTTACTAGAATGACTGCGGAAGCTAAATTCTTAAGAGCTCATTATTATTTTGATCTTGTAAAACATTGGAAGAATATTCCTGTTTTTGATGAGACAGTTCCTTCTTCAGAATTAGCTGCTGTTCAAAATAATGGTGATGCATGGGCACAGATTGAAGCTGATTTAACTTTTGCTGCTGCTAATCTTCCTGCTACTCAATCACAATTGGGTAGAGTAAATAGTTGGGCTGCTAAGGCTTTATTAGCTAAAGCGCACTTATATCAAGGAGAATGGGCTGCTGCAAACACATTATTTGATGATGTAATCGCTAATGGTGTTACTCCAGCTGGAGCTAAATATGCTCTATTAGATGATTTTTCTCAGATATATAATGCTGAGTTTGATAATCATGCAGAAGCTGTTTTTGATGTGGAAGCTGCAATGAATACTGGTAGTACTCAAAATGCAAATTATTTTGACGACTTAAATTACCCTTATAATACTGGAGCTGATGGACCTGGAAATTGTTGTGGGTTTTTTCAGCCGAGTTTCCAAATGGCTAATAAATATAGAACTAACGGTGGTCTTCCTTTATTAGATGGATCTCATGATACTGCTGCTAATGCTATTGTGACTGATTATAATGTTAACTCTGGGGATCCTTTTACACCAGATGCTGGTGAGTTAGATCCTAGAATTGATCATACAATTGGTCGTAGAAGTATTCCATATTTAGATTGGATTGCTCATCCTGGAAAAGCTTGGATTCGTTCTCAAGTTTATGCAGGACCATATTCACCTAAAAAGTATATTTACTATAAGTCTCAAGAAGGAACATTTACTGATGCAAGTTCATGGACTCGTGGTTATGCTGTAATGAATTATACAATAATTCGTTTTGCTGATGTACTTTTAATGGGCGCTGAGGCTAAGATTCAAGGTGGTGATCTTAATGGTGCTTTAGCTTTGGTAAATCAAGTTAGAGATAGAGCTGCTAAATCAGAACATTGGGTTAAGAATCCTGATGGCACAAATGCTGCTAATTATAAGATTTCCCCTTATGCTTCTTTTCCAGATAAGGCATACGCTCTTAAGGCTTTAATGATGGAAAGAACACTTGAATTAAGTGGTGAAGGGCATAGGTTTTTTGACCTAGTTCGATGGGGAACTGCCGATGCTGAGTTAGATGCGTATTTAGCCTATGAAGCTTCTCAAGGATTGAGTACAAAGTTTGGTGGTGCTTCATTTACTTCTGGTAAAAATGAGTATTATCCAATTCCTCAAACACAAATGGATATTGTTAATGGTACTGATGCTGGTGTTATTTATGCACAGAATCCAGGTTACTAACTTTAACTTATGTTTGTTTAAAAAAAAAGGTGTCTATTTAGACACCTTTTTTTATTATTATTAATTTTATAATATCTTTTTAAGTACCTAATAATGTTAAAGAAGCTTATTCTTATTTTTTTCATAGTTGGTTGTAGTATAAATCAAGATAAAGGATTTAAAAAAATCTCTCCAAAACATTCTAACATTGATTTTAGTAATACACTTATCGAAAACGATTCAATTAATATTTTAGATAATGAATTTTTTTATAATGGAGCTGGAGTTGCTTTAGCAGATTTTAATAAAGACAGCCTTTTAGATGTTTTTTTTACGGGTAATCAAGTCGATAATAAATTATTTTTAAATCAAGGTAATTTTAAATTTAAAGATGTAAGTATAACTTCTAAAATAAATAAATCTAACTCATTAATTTGGTCCTCAGGAATTAATGTAATTGATATTAACAATGATGATTTATTAGATATATATGTTTGTAATACCTTAAGAAAAGACTCATTATTAAGAAAGAATTTATTATATATTAATCAAGGTATAGATTCTAATGGCATTCCTATATTTAAAGAAATGGGGGATCTTTATGGCATTTCTGACTCTACATATTCATCGCATTCTCAATTTTTTGATTATGATAATGATGGAGATTTAGACCTTTTTATTGGAGTAAATAGAATAGAGGGAATTGATCCAAATGTTTTTAGAAACATTCATGACAGGGATAAGACTTTAAGTGTTGATAAATTATATGAAAATATTTATTCTAAAGATCTTAAACATCCAGTTTTTATTGATGTTACAGAAAAATCAAAGATTTCATTTCACGGATATAGTCATAGTACTATTATAAACGATTTTAATTCAGATGGGTATGCCGATATTTATGTTGCTAATGATTATTTAAGTAGTGATTTAGTATATATTAACAATAAAGACAAAACATTTACAAATCGTGTAGGAGAGATGTTTAAACATCTAAGTTTAAGTTCTATGGGAAGTGATATTTCAGATATAAATAATGATGGTCGATTAGATTTATTTAGCTCTGAAATGCAACCATATTATAATAAAAGAAAAAAATTATTTCAAAAAGGCACAAACTATCAAAGAGAAATTTTAACAAGAAAATATAATTATGAATACCAATATACAAGAAATACCCTTCAGTTTAATAATGGAATAAACCCATACACCAAACTCCCTATTTTTAGTGAGATTGGCATGTTTTCAGGAGTACATGAGACTGATTGGAGTTGGGCTTCATTATTTGCAGATTTTGATAATGATGGTTTTAGAGATCTACTAATCGTTAATGGCTTCCCAAAAGATGTGATTGATAAAGATTTTAGTGATTTTAGGAATACAGCTAGTAGATTAGTTAGTAAAGAAAGGTTATTAGCAGCTATACCTGAGATTAAACTTCCAAATTTTATATTTAAGAATTTAGGCGATTTAAAATTCGAAGATTATAGTAATAAATGGGGTATGAATTTTCCAACATATACAAATGGTGCAGCCTATGGTGATTTAGATAATGATGGTGATTTAGATTTAGTTTTTAATAATATTAATGGTGAAGCTACTTTATTGGAAAATAAGATAACTATTGAAAAAGAGAATAATTATGTAAGGATTGAGCTTATAGGAGCAAATTTCAATAAAATTGCTTATGGAAGTGAGGTTACAGTATTTTATAATCAAAAGCTTCAGAAGCATACATTGATTTCAGGCAGAGGCTACCTTTCTAAAGTGGAAGACATTATTCATTTCGGATTAGGAGATAGCTCTAGAATTGATTCTGTATTAGTTAGTTGGCCTGGGGGTAAAAATCAAATTTTTAAGGATATTAAAATAAACAAAGTAAATAAGCTAGAATATAATTCTGAATTTTTAATTAAAAATAAATCAATTAAAGTTTTAGAACAATATTTCAAAAACGCTGCTAATGAATCAAAAATATTATATAAGAATAATGATATAGATTTTATAGATTTTAATATTCAAAGAACTTTACCTCATAAGTTTTCTCAGTTTGGGCCAGCATTATGTGTAGGAGATCTTAATGGCGATAATCTTGAGGACATTCTGATTGGGGGTAGTAGGGGTATGGATGAAGAAGTATACTTTCAACTAGAGGATGGGACATTTATTAATAAAAAAATAAACTTAAAAAGTGATAAAAACAAGTTTCAAGAAGATTGTGGGATTGCTCTTATTGATATAGAGAATGATGGGGATTTAGATATTTATATTTCTCATGGTTCTTCACAATATAAAAAGGGAAGTGCGCTTTATAAAGATGTTTTATGGATTAATGATGGAGCAGGAAATTTTTCTATTAATAATGAAGCACTACCATCAATTAATTCAAATGGATCGGCAGTTAAATTTTGTGATTTTGATTTAGATGGAGATAATGATTTATTTGTTGGAAGTAGAGTTGCTCCTTCAGGTTATCCTTTAGCAGATAAATCTTTTTTATTAGAGAATATTTCTAATTCAAAAGAAATAAAGTTTATTAATTCAACAGAAAAAAGATTTAATGAAATTGATTTTGGAATGGTAAGCGATGTAATATGGTCTGATTTTAACAATGATAATTGGCCTGATTTAATTATTGCAAGTGAATGGTCCTCTCTAAGGTTTTTTAAGAATAATAAAGGTTTTTTTTCTGAAATTAAAGAAACAGGAATTGAATCGTTTACAGGTTGGTGGAATTCATTGGCAACATTAGATATTGATAATGATGGAGACTCAGACTATATTGCTGGAAATTTTGGAGAAAACACATACCTTAAAGCTTCTAAAGAAGAACCAGTATCAATTTTAGCAAAAGATATAGATTTAAATGGCAGTATGGATCCTTTTATTTCATATTTTCTAAGAGATAGTATAGGTGTAAGAAAAAATTACATTTATCACCCAATGGAGGACGTCATAAAACAGTATACAGGTATTAGGAAGAAATATAACTCATTTGGTGAATTTGGTGAAGCCACAATGGATGAATTATTCGATTCAGAGATGCTAAAAAATTCAATAAATAAGAAAGCAACTTGGATGAAGAGTTCATGGATTGAGAACTTAGGGAATGAAAAATTTAAAATACATCCTCTGCCCATCCAATCTCAATGGGCCCCTATTTATGGAATTTTACCTTTTGACATAGATGATGATCCTTATCAGGATATGATTTTAGTTGGTAATGATTATGGGGTGGAGACTAAGCAAGGAAGAGCTGATGCTTTGAATGGTGTTGTGCTTAAAAACAATAATGGTAAAAAATTTGAGTATATAGATTTAAAAGAATCAAATTTATTAATTTCTAAGGATGCGAAAAGCATAGTTAAAATTGTTACGGCTAATGACAAAACATTGTTGATTTCCTCTCAAAATAATGATTCATTAAAAGTTTTTTCTGAAAACAAAGAATCAATAAATAAAGCTTTACAATGGATGGATGGAGAAGTTAAATGTAAAATATATTTTGACTTAAATAATTTTAGATTATTGGAAAGAAATACTCAAAACACTTTTCAGTCTCAATCAACTGAAAAAATTATTTTAAATCAAAATGTTACCAGGGTTGACTTTTTTAATAAATCTGGACTTCAGGTGAGATCGATTAAAATATGAAAAATAATCATTCTAGAGGCTAGATTTTAATTAGAAATAAAACCTTTTAAAACCTTCAATAGCTTCATATTCAGCTAATCCTAGCTTATTGTAAAGTTTAGCAGTTTTTTTGTTTCTTTCTTCAGCTCTTAACCAAAATTCTCTCTCATCATTACCTTGAAACATAACTTTATCTTTTTGAGATTGATGGAAAAGGATGGAATTTCTTTTTTGTAAAACTTGAGCAGGGCTCATTGGAATTGCCATTTCAATATCTTCTATTTCCCATTCTTCCCAGGCTCCTCTATATAACCACATCCAACAATTTTTCATATAGTTTTTATTTTTCAACAACTTAATAGCATTAAATAGTATATCTAAACATATTCTGTGAGTGCCATGAGGATCAGCGAGGTCTCCAGCTGCAAATATTTGATGTGGTTTAATCTTATTAATTAAATCAACAGTAATATTAATATCATTTTTGGTAGGTTCATTTTTTTTAATAAATCCGGTTTCATAAAAGGGTAAGTTTAAAAAGTGTAGATTTTTTTCTGGAAGTTTTAAAAATCTTCCTGCGGCAATACACTCATTTTTACGAATTAAACCTTTAAGTTTCATTATTTTTTTCGGATCTGCCTCATCGTTTTTTTTATTTATTAATTGATTTTTAAGGTCCTTAATTTTTATACCTTTAGGATTAGGTTCAGCAAAAGAATCCATTACATCAAGAAACTTTATAGCTTCTTCATCTGAAACAGCAATATTTCCAGATGTTTGATAAGCAACATGAACTTCATGACCTTGATCAATTAGTCTAGCATAAGTTCCTCCCATTGAAATAACATCATCATCTGGATGAGGACTAAAAATTAAAACTTTTTTCTTTGGAGGATTTGCTCTTTCAGGCCTATTACTGTCATCATGATAGGGTTTTCCTCCAGGCCAACCAGTAATTGTTTTTTGCAATTCATTAAATATCCAAATATTTAAATCATAGACATTTCCCTGATTAGCAATTAAACTTGCCAGACCATTTTTGTTATAATCTCTTTGAGTTAATTTTAAAACTGGTTTATTGAGTTTTTTGCTTAACCAGACTATGGCTTTTTTCTTTAATGCATCATTCCAAGTGAATTCTTTTACTAGCCAAGGAGTTTTGAATTTAGTTAAATCAGCACTAGCTTCTTCATCAAGAACGAAAGTAGTATTTTGATGGTTTTGTAAAAAAGTAGCTGGAGCGGAAGAAGAAATTTCTCCTTCAATGGTTCTAGATACAATATTTGACTTAGTATGACCCCAAGCTAACAAAACAATTCTTTTGGCATTCATTATAGTGCCTATTCCCATAGTTATAGCTTTTTCTGGCACCATACTTAATCCATTAAATTCATTAGCAGCATCTAGTCTGGTAATTGAATCTAAAGCAATCAATCTAGTTACAGAGTTTTTGTTTGAACCTGGCTCATTAAAACCAATATGAGCTGTTCTTCCAATACCTAATAATTGAAAGTCTATTCCACCACAATCAATTATTTTCTTCTCATAATCTTTACAATAATCTATTATATCTTTTTCTTTAGTTTTTCCATTAGGAATATTTATGTTTTTTTTAGGAATATCAATTTGTGAAAATAAATGATTATTCATGAAAGCACTATAACTCTGAGGTTCATCTTTACTAATGTTGTAATATTCATCAAGATTAAAAGTTATAACATTTTTAAAACTTAATTTTTCAGTTTTATGAATTCTTACCAATTCTTTATATACTCCAATAGGAGAGGACCCCGTAGCAAGTCCAAGAATAAATGGTTTATTTTTTTTTGATTTTATTGAATTCGCAATTTCCCTAGCAACAAGTTTAGAGCCATCAATTGCAGATTTAAAAGTTAAGCAATGTATTTTTTCAAATTTAGATTCCTGAAATTTACCTGGAGCCTCATATGAAATTTTTTGCATAATTAATATATCAATAGATTAGTAATAAATAGATAAAAATATTCTATACGCAAGATAAACACCAATAACTGACCATACCCACCATCTATTTTTCACATACCACTTCATAAAAAAATATTAAAAAAGTTAAACCTAATTTACATTATCTAAAATTAAATTGACATTCTGAAGGGCCTTATTGTGCTTTGCATAATTAAGATTTACAGCCATTCCATAATTTGTCTAATGAATAAGTTCGCATTTTTTATTCAAAGATAATATTATTTTTTTTTAAAGATTAGAGATTGATTAGGGTTCTTATTCAAAAGAACTTTTACTAGATCAAAATTTTTATAATTATAAAAAAAAACTATCTTTAAGTAACAATAAAAACAAATAAAATGAGAAATGATTTAAAACTTTTTTATGGTAGTTGTTTTGCACTTATAACAACTGCCTTTTCATTTAGTATAAGAGCTGGAATTCTTCCGCAATTGGGAGAGACATTTAGTTTAAGTGCATACCAATTAGGTGTTATTAATTCAATGTGGTTTTTAGGGTTTCCTATTTCTATGATTCTTGGTGGATTATTTTATCACGCTATAGGGCCCAAAAAAATAATGCAATTTGCTTTTATTGCTCATACATTAGGAATAGTTTTAACTATTTACTCAGGAGGTTATACTGGATTGTTAATTTCAACTTTATTTATTGGTATTGGTAATGGTTGTACTGAAGCTGCATGTAATCCTATGATTGCAGATTCTTATACTGGAAAGCAAATGAACACTTTGCTTAATAGATTTCATATGTGGTTTCCTGGTGGAATTGTTTTAGGAGCACTAAGTTCTTTATTTATGACTAATTTATCGATTGGGTGGGAAGGACAAATGTGGTTTATTATGATTCCAACAATTATTTATGCATATCTTTTTTATGGAGAGGAATTTCCTAAACCAAGGGTTGCTGGTGATTCTGCTATTCAAGAAAACATTAAAGCATGTATTACTCCAGTTTTCCTTTTTATTTTTATTTGTATGGGCTTTACTGCAATTTCAGAATTTGGCCCACAACAATGGACATCTCTGATTTTAAATCAAAGTGTTGAGGAGCCTCTGGTTGTTCTTGCTTTAGCAACCGGCGTTATGGCTGTTGGTAGATATTTTGGAGGTGATCTTGTTGCGAAATTTGATCAAACAGGAGTATTATTAGGTTCTGCAGTAATAACTTTTATAGGGATACTGCTTTATGCAACTCAAACTGGAACCATTGTATATTTATCAGCCTTAATATATGGAGCTGGAGTATGTTTCTTTTGGCCAAATATGATTGGGTTTGTTGCTGAAAAAATTCCTTCTAGTGGCGCACTAGGAATGTCAATTGTTGGCGCTATGGGAATGTTTTCTACAGCTATTTTTCAGCCAATTATCGGTGGCTGGATAGACTCAGCAAGAGAGAATCAAACAAGCTTAGGGTTAAAAGGTGATGAGTTGGAATTAGCTATAGGTCAAGAAACCTTGACAAATATGTTAAGTTTCCCATCAATTTTAATAGTAATGTTTATTATATTATATTTTTGGCAAAGAAAATCTAAAGTAGCTGCTGCTTAAAATTATTAAACCCTCTTTTTTAGAGGGTTTTTTAAAATTTAAAGGTGACGTTCTTTTATTTCGATAATAATCCACAAAAAAAGACAAAGTAAAATTGTACCGATTACTATATTTCCAACTCCCATAATGATTTATATTTCTTTGCTAAGATAATAATTATATTAGTTTAGATTAATATGAAAAAAATAAAATTATATAAAAT
>MDTC01197367.1_pt1 | contig 18783 bp, 18 predicted proteins | sample 811181 | NCBI WGS metagenome assembly MDTC01 (sample SAMN05326644, study PRJNA326480) | marine metagenome | isolation source: seawater | place: Pacific Ocean: North | collected 2011
AAGAAATCGTCTCCTTTTTCGCCGCCATGCTCAGTTGCTCTGATATAAGCCATTTTTTTAGGGAATCCTAAAACACGACCTGCGTCAACCGCTGAATCAGAAGTAAGATACATATATGGATAGTAACCAGCTTTCCATGTATTACCTTTAGCGTCTGTGTGAGAAGCAGAGATAGTTACTCCGAACTCTAAATAAGGGCCTAACATTGTGTTGTTGTGTTGTACATACCAGTACTCGACAAGTTCTGCGTCGTCGCCGTCCCATACAGTTAATGGTGGGTTTGGACATAGTCTTTGTCTTGTTTCTGCGTCAACATCAAGAACAAAAGCTGACCATCTTGAATCTGAATAAGTCAAAGGAAGAACATCAATATCCCATAGAGGATCGGAAGGGTTTCCAATAATCCATGATTTAATGTCTCTTTCGACTGGTGGTGCTGGAATCTCATCTGTGAGAGTCCAATACTTTGTGTCTACATTAAGATGACTTGGCATCGTTTGAGACCTCCTTAATTGAAATTTGCGCGTGTAGGGTAGTGTTTTGGTGCAAAACTTTCGTATTTGCTAAACTAAGCTTTACACCCCGTTATATCAATTAAATCAAATATAGAAAAAATAGTCAATGATTATTTTGTTAAATATTTCTTTTTTTTAAAGTTTAAATCATTATCTATCTTTTTAATTATAAAGAACTTAAAATCTAGCTTTAAACCCTTAAAAGTGGGGCCAAAAGCTCTGAAACATAAACTGCTCTATCTTGAATTTTTAATGTTGCTCTAGAATCAAAAGGAGTATCAAGCAAATCAATAATCACTAAATCTGAGCCGGTTTTCAAGGCCACGTCTGGAAGACTATTAGCAGGTGAAACCTGAAGAGAGGAGCCAATGACAATCATCAGTGAAGCTTCCTTAGTTTTATCTACAGATGAGGTCCAAGGTCTAGTTGGTAAGCCTTCACCAAAAAAAACAGCAGTAGGCTTAATAAGGCCGTTACATGGCGATCCATCAAAATCCTTACAAATGGGCGGGTTCTCTCCTTCTTTTACTCTGTCTATAATTTCATCCATTAAATAAACTTGACCACATTCAAGACAACTTGCCTGCCTAATAGAGCCATGTAATTCATGGACATTTGTGCTGCCAGCCGCTAAATGAAGCCCATCAACATTTTGAGTGATTACACCATTTATAAGCCCAGCTTTTTCCATCTTTGCTAAAAGCAAGTGGGCCGCATTAGGTTTAGCTCCAGCTCTAATCGGATACATTTCTAAAGCATAATTGTAATATTGAGTTGGATCATTTAAAAAACCTGGAATTGATACTATAGAAGAATCATACTTTTCCCATGCGCCAGACCCCGGGGTCCGATAATCTGGTATTCCAGAATCTGTACTTATACCAGCACCAGTAAACACAATAGCATTTTTGTGTTCTAAAATTAAACTTGATAAAGATTTTATTTTTTCTTCTAAGCTCATAATAAGTAAAATTAAGGAAGAGCTAGGCCCTTCCTTAATTTAACTGGTTTAATTTAACCATTTTCGTCAGTTCTTGTTGGAAGCCCCATTTTTTCTGCAGCAGCATTCACGTCTGCTAATCTCTGAGGTGTAAGTGCTGATGGTTCTCCCATCATTCCTAAAGCTGTTAACTCGGCATCAACGCCTGGGTCAGCAACAGCTGGTACACCAAATTTTTCTGCATAAATAATGTCGCCATAAGGTGATCTTGGTCTCCATCCCATTGATTCAACAGTTTCTCCAGGATAACCAATTGCCATAGCCCAAACAAATTTTGCTGTATCAGGGAAACCTAATACTTCAGCAATTTTTGGTCCTTGCCCTGCATAACAACAACTACCTAAACCTAATGCTGTTGCCATTAACTGTGCAGAAGCCATAGCCATACCTGTTTCACATGAAAGAAGATAATCAACTACTGGTTCAGGGAATGTTGTAAGCCTAGGAAGAGTTGTATTTTCAATATTGTCCATACTCCACCCATGACTTGGATTAACACCGCCCATTTTAAATAGAGCCGGTAAGCCAACAGGAAGCCCGTTGTACCAAAGGTCTCTATTCAAAGCGAAAACTAAACTCACTGGAGCCATTTTCGCCATAGGAATATTAAATGCGGATACAATTTGTGTAAACGCATCCTTAGTCTCTTGCTTTGTAACCTGTGTAACAGTTATACAGTTAGCATTACCCATATGTGAAGCATTCCTTGCAGCTTGACATATAGCTTGAACTTTTTCAGGCTCAACCGCTCTATCAGGATCATAGAACCTGCAAGAACGTCTTTCACCTAAAACTTTTACGAAATCTACGCTTTTATAATCTAAAGCCATAAAATTATTCCTCCTTGTATAATTTTACTTATTAAAAGTGAACTATCTAATATTACAGAACTTGAGTTTTTTTTGCAATAAATTTAATAAAAACCTACTTAATAGGCCTAAACTTATATGAATAAATATCTGATCCGTCTTTTGCTTTTCTTACAACCCCAACTATTGTTTCTACTTCCATTCCTAGTGTAAGATCGCTTTCTAAGTCATCAGCCTCAACCTGTGCCATTACTCTAACTTTTTGATCAGGAAAGTCGATTAAACCTAGGCCAAAAGGAACAGGAAAGTCGGGCAAACTTCTCCTAACTACAGTAAAAGAATGCAAAATACCATTTCTTGGCAAAGGCATATGCTCAACATCATCTGTAAAACTTACTGGATCAGCCAAATAAGGCGGAAAAGTCCAGTTTCCTGAAGACTTAGATTTGCCAGCAATTAGTCGTGGCTCCGGGTCCTCAGTAAAAAAATCTGCATGTAGAACTCTTCTTTCGTCATTTTCACTCATTATAAAATCTCTCCTATTTACCTTATTTACCTAAAATACTAACAACACATGTAATTCCATCCATTGCAGGTTGCGCTCCCCCCATAGTTTCAATCAAACCAATTTTAGCATCAGGAACTTGATATCCAGTAGCCTCTCCTCTAAGTTGATTAACAATTTCAACTGTTTGCAATAAACCTGTTGCGCCTACAGGATGTCCTCTTGAAAGCAGTCCTCCGCTTGCGTTAATAGCTATTTCTCCATCATAATTAGATCTTTCTTCCTCAACAAGCCTTGCACCTTCACCTTTCTTAGCAAAACCCAAAGCTTCCGCGACTATAAGTTCTGCAATTGCAAAAGCATCATGAATCTCTACAGCATCCATATCTTTAGGCCCCAAGCCTGCTTGCTCATATGCCATTTCTGAAGTTCTTGTAACATTTTCAGAAGGATCACAAGTCAAACCCGTAGCTGAAGCATAACCACCTGATTGTGCAACGCAGCCTAAAACTTTAATTGGCATCCGCGAAGTGTCTCTCTTAATTCTTTTTAAAGTTTCTCCATCCACCAAAACTGCTGCTGCAGAAGCATCTCCAACAGGACAACACATGCTTCTTGTAAGTGGGTCCGCTATCAGTGGATCATTTAAAACCTGTTCAATTGTAGTTTCTTTTCTAAACTGAGCTATTGGATTTTTTGCCGCATGCTTCCTGCTTTTCACAACTACCTTGGCCAACGTTTCACTAGAAACTCCATATTCATCACAATATTTTTTCGCTCTCATAGCATAAAGCCCTGGCATACTCATTCCCAAAGCCACTTCAATATCATCTTCTTCAAGTGGAAGAGGTCCTCCGGACATTATTTTACTTAGATTTTCAACACCCCAGGCTAAAGCTACATCATGTTGACCATAGGCAATAGTTCTCCAAGCCTCCCAAAATGAAAGTGTTCCGCTACCGCAAGCACCTTCAACATTTATTACAGGCTGTCCAACCAACCCAATATCTTTTAAGGTACGCTGGCCAACTCCCATTCCTTGATAAACATGCCCACAAAAACCTATTTCAATATCTCTTGCGTGAATACCGGAATCTTTAATTGCAGCCCATGAAGCCTCCCGGCCTAACATGTGAGCCGCTTGTGTGGGAAATTTCCCACACGGTGTCTGACCAACACCAATTATATATACATCTCTTAGATTTGCCATAAACTTACACCTCTTTACTCTTGTAATAAGAAATTAAATTCATCAATAAAATAAAAATTGTAAATTGAAATTGCAAAAAAGGCAATTATTAAGTCCATTCTAGAACTTTAAAAAGCTCGCTCTTAATTAATGGAAATAGCTTCTGAGTCTTGGTTGGTATTGTTGTGTTGTTCAAATTTTCTACTTCAATAATCCCTCTTGCTGAATTTGTAATAAACATAGCTTCTGGAAATATTATTGCACCTGGCTCAAATTCGCCCTCTACAACTCGAATTTTATTTTTTTTGCAAATTTCTAAAACAAGACCTCTGGTGATCCCTTTTAAGGCTCCTGTTTCTAATGAAGGAGTGAACAAATTTGACCCCTTAATCCAAAAAAAATTACCTGCTGTTGTTTCAACTACGATATTTTTTTCATTTACAAATAAAGCATCATTAAATCCAGCACTTTGAGCGATTTTTTTCTCTCTAATAGAAGCTAAGTAATTGGTTGTTTTGTGTAAATTAAATATATCAAAAGAACTTACTGGAGATTCGCTTAAAGTTAAAGAAAAACTCTCTTTAACTTGACTGTCTTCCTCTTTAATTGAAACACAAAGAATTGTTTCCTCAGAATTGTCCCCGTAAGACGCTCCACCTTGGCTAAACAAAGCTATTTTTACAATTAAATCTTTTATAACATTGTTGAAATGATCTGACACATGATCTTGTACAATTTTTTCGATAGTTGTTTCAATATAAAAATCACTAGGAAATTTAATACCTAAAAAAGCACATGTTTGTTTTAACCTATCTAAATGACGGTTCAAATGAACTGGCAGCTTTTGCTTATATCTAAAAGTTTCAAAAGCTCCTTCCGCAAACATAAGCGTTCTGTTTAATTTGCTAACATCTGTAACTTTTTTATCAAAATATAAAAATTCTTTCATTTTACTCTAATGGATTCACTAAATGCTTTGGTTTTCAAAATAGTCTCTGCATTTTCTTTAGCTGGCTTTGAATCCCAAACAATTCCTGCACCAGTATAAAATTTTGACAATTCTTTTTCAACTATAGCAACTCTTATCCCAACCGAAAAACAAAAGTCACCAGATGGAGAAAAATAACCCAAAGCGCCACAATAAGGACCTCTGTTATGGTCTTCAATTTCCTCTATTATATTTTTTGCTCTTGATTTTGGAGTACCTGTTACAGACCCTGGTGGCATAAGGCTAGAGAATATTTTATCAATCTTAACATCTTTTTTAATTGTACCCCCAACTTCTGATTCTAGCTGGACAAGTGTAGGATAAGATTTTTTTTGAAAAAGTTTTTTTGTTTTAACTGTGCCTGGTTTACAAATCTGAGATAAATCATTCCTCATTAGATCAACAATCATTAAATTTTCTGCAATTTCTTTTTGATTATTTTTTAAATTCCTATCATCTTCGGAGTTTGCTTGAGCGGTACCCTTAATAGGCTTGCTGGTAATTTTATTTCCCTGTTTTTTTATAAAAAGCTCCATTGATCCACTTATTAGTGAATGGTCTTGAAAATCAAAAAAAGCTCCATACTCTACAGGTTGTGTTTTATAATAATTCAAAAAGGCTAAATATGGTTTCGAAAGTCCACTAAAAACAAACTCTCTAGTTAGGTTTATCTGATAAATATCTCCCTCTTTAATATATTGTTTTGCTTTTTTTACTCCTGAAATAAATTCCAAATCATTAGTAATTTTTTTCAATGAAAGATTTTCTTTGAACTTTAAAAATTGCTTGGGATTTGTAGTTAAGACATCTTTATAAATGTTAAAGATTGCCCTATATTTAGGTTTTTTTTCCGTTCTTTGATTATATTCATAAGAAAAATATCCGCAAGCATAAAAGCCTTTTTTAAGTTGTGCTTCTATAACAGATGTAATCTTTAGTTTAATTTTTTTCTTTTTTTTGTCTTTAACAACAAATGTATTACCTCTGTTATCTTCAAACACAGTTAATAATAAGTTTTTAAAAAATAGGTTTTTATTTCTTTTCTTATTTAAATTCCAGCTTCCATTCTTAGACTTTAGGTGCGTCGTCATTTTCTGTCACTTCTTCTGTTTCGGCGCTATCTTTAATAAGTTTTTCAAAATTTGAATTTTTAACGGGCAAATCAAGAGAGTCTTCTAAAAGCTCCGCAATATCTTTGATTTTTATAGCATCATTGCCTACATACTTCGCAGCATCTTCAAACATTACATTACAAAAAGGGCAAGCTGCCGCAACCGTCTCCACTCCGCTTGCTTCAATCTCTTCAAACCTGTTCCAGTTTACCCGAGGTGCCTCTTCTTCCATCCATATTTTACCGCCGCCTGCTCCGCAGCAAAAACTTGTTTCTCTAGATCTTTCAAGCTCCTTAACCTCTAAGCCAGGGATTGAAGACAAAATTTCTCTGGGTTCATCAAAAACTCTGTTGTGTCTTCCTAAATAACATGGGTCATGATAAGTAATTTCTTCATCTAAATTTTTTGTAGGAGTAAGCTTTCCTTCTTTAACTAAGCTTGCTAAAAATTCACTATGAGTTACAACTTCCACATCTAGGCCAAAATCTGGATACTCATTTTTAATTGAATTAAAACAATGCGGACAATTTGCTATTATTTTTTTAACACTAAATCGATTCATTGTCTCAATGTTAGTCATTGCTAACTCTTGGAACAACGCTTCTTCTCCTAGTCGTCGTGCAGGGTCGCCTGTACAAGTCTCGTTTGGTCCCATAACTGCAAACTTTACTCCGGCCTCTTTTAAAAGCCTCGATATTGTAGCAGCTACTTCTTGTCCTCTCGGGTCAAAGGCGCCAAAACAACCTGTCCAAAAAACAACTTCATAATCTTCAGCTGTGTTTCCTCCTCCATTACCTAAAACAGGAACTTCTTCTTCTTTTGTCCAAGGCGCTCTATCGCTTGGCTCAAAACCCCAAGGGTTACCATGGCTTCCTAGTTTTTGAAGAGTTCGAACAGCTGTTCCCGTCATTTTTCCTTCCATTGTTAAAAATCGTCTCATCTCAACAATTTTCCCCATTTGATCTATAAACAAAGGGCACACCTCGACACAAGCGCTACAAGTGGTGCATGCATAAAGTTCCTCGTCGGTTACCCATCCCTCACTTGGCAAATATTCTGTTTCCATTTCATCTTTTCCTGAATTTTCAGTAACAAAATGCCTAAGTTTAATAACAATATCTCTAGGGGATAAAGGTTTTTCCGTTCCCCAAGCAGGACAATTGTCAGTACAGCGCCCACACTCTGTGCAAGTATATGCATCAAGAACATCTTTCCAGCTAAAATCTTCAAATTTACCAGTACCAAAATGTTCTATGTCATCAGGTAAATTTTCAAAATCAATTTTACTCATTCGACCTCGCGGCTCTAAATTTTGAAAAAAAATATTAGGAATTACTGTAAGAACGTGGCTGTGTTTGGAATAAGGCAAATAGTTTAAAAAAGCAAACAATAAACAAACATGAATCCAATAAAAAAACTCTGTAGAAAAGGCAGCTGTTGCAACATTAACATTACTTAAGAAAAAAGAAGCCCACATAGATGAAATAGGCAGCCAGGAGGCGGGTTCAGTTCCTAGGGCAATCTTGGATGCTCGAAAACCAAAATCTGTAACCATTAAGCCAAAAATCATTCCAAGAATAACAACGGCATCAATACTATTAACTTCACGTCTTTTTCCACTTGGTATTACTGTTCTATTTAAGACTCCCATTACCAGTGCAACTATAACAAGTGATTGAACAACATCTAGAGTCAATAAAAACATTTCTTGCGCTTCTCCGCCTAAAAATCTGAACGCTTCAAATCCAGGAACAAAGCCGAGTATTACAAGCTCCAAAGATCCAACTGTTATAATCATAAATCCCCAGAAGAGCATGAAATGCTCAATTCCTGCCCAAGTATAATTTTTTAAGATTCTTTTTTGACCAAAAACATATATTATAAGACCCTTAATTCGCTCTAAAATTTTATCAGTACGAAACGATGGACGCTTTGCGGAAAACATTATTTTCAAAAAACCAAAAACATTTCTAAGAAAAAATGCGACAGCAAATAACGCTAATAAGCTCAGCACAATAGGCTTCATAAAAACTCCCAGGGATGCATAATAATATTAAGTAGTTAGTGGTAAAAATCAAGGTAGAGTTTTAAGATTTTAGATGTTTTTTAACTTTTTCTTTAGAATTCTGATTTAATAGCCTTTCGAGCTTATCTAAGTATTTTTTAAAATCTTTTATTGTCTTCAACAGATTTTTTCTGTTTGACAAAAAGATTTCTGACCACAAATCATCAGAACTCTGCGATATTCTGCTGTAATCCCTATAGCTTGTACCGCCATATTTAACCAACTCTGCCTTAGACAAGCTTTTGTTGACCATGTTTTTTAGACCAAAGGCTAAAATATGGGGCAAATGGCTTAAATAACCAAAAATTTTGTCATGCTTTTCAGGTGAAACAAAATAAACGCTTGAGCCTAAGGATTCCCAAATTTTAACAATCAAACCAATTGACGCCTTATCTGCCCTTGTTCCCGAAACAAAAACCGGCTTTCCGTCAAACAATCCTTCGACCAAATTAGCAAATCCAATTTTTTCAGTACCAGCAATTGGATGGCCACCAACAAAATTAATCTGCTTTGGCAACAAAAGTTTGGCGGCTTTAAATATTTCAACCTTAATGCTTCCTACGTCACTAACAATTACCTTTTTTTCAAAATTTATTTTTGCAAGTTCTGAAAACAATAGGGGAATGCTTTGTATGCTAGAAGCAATAAAAATAATATCACTTTTTTGGATTTTTGTATTTGACTTTAAAGTCGAAACTTCTGAAAACAATTTAGACTTTTTAGCTTTTTTAATTGTTGAATTACTTTTGTCAATTCCGTTTAACGATATCTTTAATCCGTGTTTTCGTTTTAGTGAAGCAGCTAATGAGCCCCCGATGTGGCCTAGTCCAATTATTGTTACATTTAAATTTCTTTTCATTTTATAAAACTTCTTTTATTGTTTCGACTAGTTTAACATTTTCACTCTCGAGCCCAATAGTAATTCGCAAATGATTTAAGAGCCCATAGTTTTCAAGGGGCCTAGTAATTACACCTCTTTTTAAAAGCTCCTCATAAATAATTCGAGCCTCTGAATTAAATTCAATTAAAATAAAATTAGCATAAGAAGGATATGTTTTTATATTCATTTTAGAAAACTCGGATTTTAAATATGTCATTCCCTTTTTGTTTAGCTTTACAGAGTCATCCACATGCTTTTCATCTTCTATGGCTGTAGCCGCCGCAATTTGAGCCAAATAATTAACATTAAATGGTTCCCTTGGCTTATTTAAAAGCGCAACAAGCTCTTGTGTGCCCATTGCGTAGCCTATTCGTAAGCCAGCCAACCCATAAGCTTTTGAAAAAGTTTTTAAAATTAATAAGTTATGATGCTTCTCAATCATAGAAGAAACATTAAGATTTTCATCTTGCATATACTCTGCATAAGCCTCATCAATTACAACAAGTACGTTGGTTGGAATTCGTTCCAAAAAGGCCTCAATTTCTTTTCTTGTTGATCTGCCTCCAGTAGGATTGTTGGGATTGGCTATAAAAACAACTTTCGTATGTTCGTTTACCTCGCGAACAACATCTTCTAAGCTTAGGACGAGATTCTTCATTGGAACTCTCCTTATTGTTGCTTCACTTAATTTAGTAACTATAGGGTAAACAATAAAGCAAAACTCTCCCATAACAGCATTGTCACCTTGCTGTAAAAATGTATGGGCAATCAATTCTAAAACCTCGTTTGACCCGTTTCCTAAAATTATTTCATTTGGAAGTATATTCTCTTTTACAGAAATCTTTTTTTTTAATTCAAAACAGTCTCCATCGGGATAAATATTAGAGAAAGCGGCAACCTCTATAATTTTTTTTACTGCTTTTGGTGAGGGTCCCAAGGGATTTTCATTAGAAGCGAGCTTGATTGCCTCTTGAAAGCCAAGCTCTCTTTGAAGCTCTTCTATTGGCTTACCAGGCTTGTAGATGGGCAATGAAGTTATTCTTGAGCTTCCCTTAGGCTTCAAGTAAAAACTCCTAAAATTTTAAGGAAGGGGGTTGCCCTTCGTAATGAACTAAGACATTTGTTTGCTTCTGTTAAATTTTTTTCTATTATAAAATCTATAAAAAACAAATAATCCCAATCGTTTTTCTTCGAAGGTCTTGATTGTATTTTTGTTAAATTAATTTTTGATGTTTTAAATGACTTCAAACACTCGTGTAAGCTTCCTGGTTTGTGATCTAATGAAAAAACTACAGAAACTTTTGAATTTTTTACAACTGTAGGTTCACCATGCTTTTTCTCAACAAGTGCAAAAACAGTTGTATTTGAAGAACTATCTTGAACATTTTTATCCAATATGTTTAATGAATACAAAGAGGAGCAAAGACGGGGGGCTATTGCAGCACAATTTTTTTTCTTACTAACTATTTGGGCTGCCCTTGCCGTACTTTGGGCTTCTACTAAATCAACTTTAGGAAAATTGTTTTGTATATAGTTTTTACATTGAGCCAAAGCTTGGGGATGTGAATAAATTTTTTTTATATTTTTTGCATTTTTCTCTTGTGACATTAAATAGTGGGAAATTTTAAGATTTACTTGGGAAACTATTGATACATTTTTTTCAACTAGCCCATCTAGTGTTTCAACAACTGGGCCCTCTAAAGAATTCTCTAGTGGTACAACGCCATATACAGAATCTCCTGTTTCAACAGAAGAAAAAACATCAAAAATTGTTTGTTGAGAAAAAAAGCTAGCGCTGTTGCCAAATTGTTTGTTTGCTACTTCCTCTGTGTTGCTCCCCTCTGGTCCCAAAAATGAAACTTCGATAGGTGCCTGTACCTCTCTACATGCGGAAAGGACTTCTCCGTAAACTCTTTCTATTGCCGCGGGTGAAAGCGGGCCCCTGGCCTTTTTTAAAAGTTTGTTTAAAACTTCTTTTTCCCGCTTTGGATCATATATGCTATTTGCTTTATGTTTTGTCGTTTTTATAGCTTGTTCCGCTCTTTGACTTAAAAGTTTTAAAATTTTTTCGTCTATATTGTCTATTTTGTCTCTAATTTTTTTTAATTTTAATTTATTTGTTGTCATCCTAAACCCTCATTGGCATTACTACTGATAATTGTTTAAATCGATCATCTTCATTTGCAAAAATACATGCTGGGCTGACCTCGTCCCCAACAGAGAAGTAAATCTGCTCACCCTCATAGGTTCCTAGTGCGTCAATCAAATATTTTACATTAAACCCAACGTCTAACGACTCAGTAAGTTTATTTATGGGGATCTCCTCTAGCGCTTCTCCGTCGTCTGAGATCGCTCTTATTTCCATTTTGTTTTCTCCAATATATATCTTAACTCCTCTGTTTTTATCTTGTAACACCACCGCAGCTCTCTGAAGTGCTTCAAGCATTTGTTTTTTTTCTATTTTTATTGTGTTGTTAAAGTTTGTGGGCAAAACTTGTTTATAGTCTGGAAACTTTACATCAACCAACCTTGCCAACAAGGATGTTTGGCCATCATCGCATATAAAGAAGTTTTTTCCCACTCCAATGTTTATGATTTCACTGTCTTTTATAAACTTTCTTATTTCTTGTGATGCTCTTTTGGGCAAAGTAAAAGACTCTACTATGTTGTTTTCAATGTCTTCTTCTGTGAGACTCATTCTGTGCCCATCTGTTGCAACCAATCTAAGTTTTCCGTTTTGTGTCATATCAAAAAAAATTCCTGTTAGGTTTTTTCTTAGTTCGTCACCTCCGACACAATAAGAAGTTTTTTTAATAAGGTTTTCTAGTTTCTCACTTTTTATTGCTCTATAAACAAAGTCGTCTGGTTTAGGGATTTGTGGAAAGTCGTCTGCGTTTTGTGTTTTTATTTTTGTTTTCCCTTTTTTATAGTCTATTTCTGCTTGTGTATCATTAATTGTTCTAATTTGCACTTCTCCCTCTGGCGTCTTCTCTATTACCTCAAGAAGTTTTTTTGCTGGCAAACACACTCTTCCTTCTTCTTTAATGTTTGCAGGAAAAGATGTGTACACAGAAGATTCGAGATCAGTAGAAGACAAAAACATTTTTCCCTCTTTGGCCTCTAAAAGTATGTGAGACAAAATTAACATTGTTGGTCTTGTGTCAACAATACCTTGAACATAAGATAAATATTTATAAAATAGTTTTTTATCAACAGAAAGATTCATTACTACTCCTATTATAATATATTATATTAAATATAAAGTAGTAGTAGTAGGGGCTTGAATATGTTAACAAACCTAAAAACACCGCTATTATAAGGGAAAAAATTTCAACACCAATCAACACTATTGCCCACTAGTTCCTGGAAAAATTTTTTTTCAACACTAATCCTCTAGTTTTCCACCAGAAATTTTTCTTATTTTAGTTTGAAGAATCCTAATTGGATTTTCTTGAGAAGGATTTTTGGCTAACTGATCCTCTATTGTTGCAATAGAATGAAGAACGGTAGAGTGATCTCTGCCACCAAAGCCGTGGCCAATTTCCAACAGGGATTCATCAGTAAAAATACGGCACAAATAGATTGCAATTTGTCTAGGCCTAACAACCCCCTTGGTTCTTTTTTTAGAACACAAGTCCTGGACACTAATTCCAAAAAAAGAAGCAACTTCCTTTTGTATTAAATCAATATTGATTAAATCAATGCTTTTTGTTGACAGAAGCCTTGAGGAAACATCGTTAACCAAGAGTTTGTTAATAGGGGTGTTTAACATAGAGGCTTGTCCAACCACATTGTTAAAAAATCCCTCTAGCTCCCGAATTGAACCACCTGATTTTTCTGCAATTGCGAATAAAACTTCTTTGTCTATTGTTATTCCCATATCTTTAGCTTTAGTCTCCAAAATAGCTACTCTGTGTTCAACGTCTGGTGGAAGAACTTCAACAGCAAAGCCCCACTCAAACCTGCTTACAAGCCTTTCTTGGATTCCTGCTAGTTGGTGCGGAGGCCTGTCGCTTGTTAAAATAATTTGCTTGTTTGAATCATAAAGTGAATTAAAAGTGTAGAAAAATTCTTGTTGTGTTCCTTCTTTACCAGCAATAAACTGAATATCATCTATAAGCAACACATCACAGTCAAACCGAAAAGAATCTCTTAGCTCTTTTGTTTTGCCAGACCTAATTGAACTTATAACCTTGTTGGTAAAGTATTCGGCAGATATAGAACAAATTTTAAAATCTTTATTGTCGTCATAAACCGTATTTCCAACAGCATTTAAAAGGTGGGTTTTTCCCAGACCAGTTCTTCCATAAATAAAAAGAGGGTTATAAGATTTGCCAGGATTGTCAGCAACTCTTTCTGCCGCTATTCCGGCCAAAGTATTAGAGGCTCCTTTTACAAAATTATTAAATGTCTGTCTTCCGTTTAGTGTTCCTTCGTGGACACGGGTTAGGCCGCGACTATGAGGGGGCTTCTTTTTAGGTTTTAAGTTTCTTGATTTATATGCATCTTGAGAGTTAACAACAACTTTTTTAAATCCTAGCTGCTCTTCTGACTCTTCCCAGAAAACTTTTTCTAAAATATGCATGTAGTGGTTGTTGATCCACTCAGAGGTCATTACGTCTGAAACAACAAAAGTTGCTTGCTTGTCGTTTACTTCAATAAGCTTTATTGTTGCAAAAAATTGTCTAATGCCAGGATAGTTTTGTGTAATATTGTCCAAAACCATGGCGCTTAAAACATTTTTATCTACAAGATCAGCATCTAAATGTTCATTAAGCTTGTTTGAGCTGTTGTCTTCCAAAAGCGTAACCCTTTAACCCCTTTTATTTTCCACACTGCTTAAGTTATCCACAAAATGTGGATAAATGTGGATAAAAATGTTAATAATTTCAGTAGCTTATAAAGACTAAAAAAAGAATTAACTTAGATTAATATTAACAAAAAAATTATATAACGTCTATTAAAAAGCTTAAAGAAAAAAATTTTTTCAATAGTTTTGGAAACTTAAATTTTTATTTTTTTTACAAGTGAAGATATTATTTTTTCTATTTCACTATTTAGCGTTCTAAAGCTTGTTTTGTTAACAATAACTTTAGCATTAATATCCATTATATTTTTTATAATTTTTAAATTATTTTCTTTTATTGTTGCCCCAGTTTCGGTTATATCCACTATTGCATCAGCTAATCCTGTTATAGGTGCAAGTTCAACGGATCCATTTAAAAAAACAATCTCTGGTGATATTCCTTCTTTTGAAAAATATTCTTTTGTAATGTTTGGATATTTTGTTCCTATTCTTATGTTCATACCAGGTTTCAAAGTTATTTTTTTATTTTTTAAACAGGCTAAAACCATTTTACATTTACCAATAGGCAAGTCGATTGGTTCATATATATCACAACTTGCCTCTTTAATACAATCAGATCCTACTATACCGCAGTCCGCTGCTCCCAACTCCACATATTTTGGCACATCAGATGGTTTGCATGATAGTATTTGAAGATTTTTTATATTAAAAACCAGTTCGCGCGATGTTGTTTGTGCAATGTTGTTGGTATAGCCAGCTTTCGATAAATATGAAGTTACTTGATTAAGAATTCTTCCTTTAGAAATAGCAAGCCTTACTCTTTTGTCCGCCAAATTTTTGCTCCAATATGCTTTAGTTTATTATCTATCGCTTCGTAGCCTCTATCAAGGTGATATATTCTAAATATTTCGCTTTTTCCCGAAGCACATAAGGCCGACAATACAAGTCCTGCGCTAGCTCTTAAGTCACTTGCTTGCATTTTTGCACCCGCAAGAGCGCGAACACCCTTAATTTTGGCTGTATTTTTAACAACATCAATCTTCGCCCCAAGTTTTCTCATCTCAGCCACATGAATGAAACGATTTGGAAATACATTTTCTTTTATTTTAGAGGCCCCCCTTCCTAATATTAAAACTGACATTAGCTGAGCTTGTAGGTCAGTTGGGAAAGAAGGGTAGGGGTTAGTTTCTATATTTAATTCTTGTATTTCTTTTGGTGCAGTAATAGTAATTTTGTTTTCACTTTTTTTAATTTTTGCTCCAATTTTTATTACAGTTTTAATGACATCTTTTAATGCCCCTAGGTCTACATTTTCAATTGTAATTTTGTTTTTTGGCAAACATCCCAAGTACATAAAGGTTCCAGCTTCTATTCTATCAGGAATTATTTCATAAGAATTTTTTTGTTTTTTTAGTGAACCAACAGGAATGATCGTTATCGAATCACCCACCTTCTTAATGTTGGCCCCTATTGATTTTAAAAATGTTATCAAATCATCAACTTCTGGTTCCAATGCACAATTTTTAAGAGTTGTTTTTTTTGTTCCCAAAACAGATGCTAAAATTAGGTTTTCTGTCCCTGTAACACTTTTCATTTTAAATTTAAAATCACCACCTATTGTATCTGTAGCAATCGATTTTAAATATCCTGACTTTACAATTGTTTTATATCCAATTGATTGAAATCCATTTAAATGTTGATCTATTGGCCTATCACCAATTGCACATCCCCCTGGAAAAGAGATTTTAGCTTTATTTAATCTGCTTAACAGCGAGCCCCATATTAATACGGATGCACGCATTGTTTTGACCAAATTATATGGAGCCTCATATTTATTTATTTTAATAGAATTAATTTTTACTTTATTTTTTTTAAAAGAGCACTCTGATCCTAAAAATTTTAACAAATCTAACATTGTTCTGACATCTTTAATATCAGGCACATTGTGAAAGCTGTATATTCCTGGCCACAATATCGTAGATGCTAGTATTGGTAGGGCTGAATTTTTTGACCCTGAAACTTTTACAGAGCCCCTTAGGGGGGTTCCGCCTTCAATAATTAACTTTTCCATTTTCCTGAAACGACTCTTTTAATTCCGTTTAAATCATTATAAGTTACCAGTTCCGAGTATCCAAAATTTTTTAAAATATTCTTTACTGATTTAAACTGATTAATTCCCACTTCAAAGAAGATCCTACCATTTTCTTTTAAAAATCCTCTTCCTTCTTTTGCTATTTTTTCCAAATGTTCCAAACCCTCATTTTTGCTAACGAGAGCAAGTTTTGGCTCATGGTTTTTTACTGATGCTTCAAGGTTTTTATATTGATTTATTGTTACATAGGGGGGGTTTGAGCATATAATGTCATATTTCTTTTTTGCAATATTTGAAAAAAAGTTTGATCTTACTATTATAGCCCTTTTGTTAATTTTAAATTTTGATATATTTTTTCTACAGCATTTAAGAGCTTTTAAGCTTATATCTGCGAAAGTTATTTCTCTAAAATTCCCATTTTCTAATGCAAGGGTTATCCCTATGCACCCACTACCTGCACACATATCAAGACAAGATAAGTTTTTTTTCTTTAAATCCATTGTCAGGATTGCTTCAACTAAAATTTCTGTTTCAGGTCTTGGAATTAGAACCTCTTTCATAATATTAAAAGCTCTAGAAAAAAAATATGCACTTCTTGTTATATATTGTAATGGCTCCCCACCCTTTCTTCTTTTTATTTTCTTTAAAAAATTTATTGTGCCTCTAGGGCCTATGTTTTTATTCTTTAACAGAAAAACCTGTTCTGTGTTAAGTTTTGTAACATTTTCTAAAATTTCTGCGGCCTCTTTTCTGCTATTTTCAATTCCAGCTTTTTTTAGACTATTTTCACCTTTTTTTAAAGCCGAGCCGATTGATAAATTCATTTGTTAGATTATATATTATAATATTCATTGTTGATTATGAGTATTCAAGAAAGTTATGAAAAATTTTTAATAGAATTTAACAATCATCTATCTTCAATTAACCAAAAGGCCACTTTAGTTGGTGTTTCGAAAACAAAACCCGTAGCGGATATTCTTGCCCTTTATAAGCTAGGTTTAAGGGACTTTGGTGAAAATTATGCTCAAGAGTTGCGTGATAAAATCAAAAACACTATTGAAAATTACCAAGAGATTAAATGGCACTATATAGGAAATATTCAAAAAAATAAAATAAAGTATGTAGCAGGTAAAACACATTTAATTCATACTGTCGATACTTTAAAGAAAGCAGAAGCTATAAACGCATATTGCTTGAAAAACAAAGTAATTCAATCAATTTTAATTCAGGTCAATGTTTCAAAAGATCCAAATAAGGCCGGAACTACGCTTGATAAAATAGAAGATTTATATAAAAACATTTTGACTTTAAAAGCTATTAAATTAGATGGCCTTATGACAATTACACAATATTCCGAAGAACCTGAATTTTCTAGAGAAGACTATAGAAAAATGAAAAAACTAGCATCGTCTTTAGAAAACATAGATGGAAAAAGGTTGGAGTTATCTATGGGCATGAGCAATGATTATAAGGTAGCATTAGAGGAAGGTGCTACCATTGTAAGGGTGGGTACTAAAATTTTTGGAGAACGAATCTAAATGAATATTGGAATAATAGGAGCTGGCAACATGGCCACATCCTTAATAAAAGGTTTTTTGACCAACAAAGAAAACAAGATTATATGCTCAGATATTGATAGGAAGAAGCTTAGCGCATTTGATAAAACAAGAAGAGTAAAAACAACACTAGAAAATATTAAAGTTATTCAAAGTTCAGAATTTATTTTTTTGTGTGTTAAGCCACAGATTGTTGGGAAAATATTAAGTGAAATAAAAGGAGACCTAGCTTCTTCAAAAGTTTTAGTATCTATAGCGGCAGGAGTAAAAACTACATATATTGAAAAATACTTGAAGAAAACCTCAAAAGTCATTAGAACAATGCCAAATTTGCCCTGTTCTGTCTTGAAGGGGGTTTTTGCTTATAAGCCAAATAAAAACTGTACATCAAGAGAAGTCAAAGCATTTGTTGAGCTTGTTGAAACATCGGGGATTTCATTGCTTCTTAAAAAAGAAAATGATTTTGATACAGTAACCGCAATAAGCGGTTCAGGGCCAGCTTTTTTGGCTGAATACATCAGCGCTCAATTAGACTATGCAAAGTCATCTGGAATTAGCTCTGTTCTTGCAAAAACACTTATATTCGAAACAATTGTTGGAACTGTTAAATATCTTGATAAGACAGGTGTTCCAGCTAAAAAGTTTGTCAAACTGGTTTCGTCTCCAGGTGGAACAACAGAATCTGGTGTTGACGTATTAAAGAACAAAAGATTTGCGAAAATTGTTTTTAATTGTTTTGATGCAGCTTCTAAAAAATCAAAAAAAATTAGTAATAAAATAAGTTTAAAAAAGGATTAATGGTATGATTGTTTCAAATTTATTATATGCTGTTGCAAATTTATTAAATCTTGTCCTATCTTTATTTGTTTGGCTTGTGGTGATCAGAGCATTAATTTCTTGGTTTAGCCCCGATCCTTACAATCCGCTATTTCAATTTTTATATAGAATAACAGAGCCTATTTTAAGTTTAGTAAGAAATGCGCTTCCTCATCTTGGGGGAATAGATGTTTCTCCAATAGTAGTAATCTTAGCCGTCGAATTTTTAAAAACTTTTTTAGTAAATTTATTACTTCAACTAGCTAATTCAATCTAGTTTTGAAAATTTCAATTTTAGTTAAACCAAGATCTAAAGAATCAAAAATTGTGAGCTATGATGGTAAAATTTTAACTGTTAAGGTGGCAGCTATACCACATAAGGGGGCATCTAATGTTGAACTGATAAGAGTTCTTTCAGATTTTTTCCGTATTTCAGCCTCAAAAATTTC
>MDTC01134453.1_pt1 | contig 18781 bp, 12 predicted proteins | sample 811181 | NCBI WGS metagenome assembly MDTC01 (sample SAMN05326644, study PRJNA326480) | marine metagenome | isolation source: seawater | place: Pacific Ocean: North | collected 2011
AAGAACCCGAGGCCGGGCAGGCCTCGAATGTTGAAGATAAGCAAAACCCGTTATCCGGTGAATCGCAATGCTGCTCCGCTTAAGTGAACAGCATTGCGGGCAAGCCCGGGTTTGTTATTTAACTGCAGCTTTTTTGCTTCAGCTCTTCTGCTCAGTCTCTTTTGTTTCCGGATCGGCGAACATAAATTCATCATCGGGGTTGTGTTTACCCATCAAACGCGGACGCTCAATCAGGAAGTACAGAGCCAGACCAATAATCACCGCATACACAGTGGATTTTGGATCCGGCATCGCCAGAGTTACCGCCACAATACCGGCAACACCGCGCTCAGTCGGGTTTTTCAGCTGTTCCATACCTACCATGATGCAGATATAAGCAGTAAGAACCAGAGTCAGCGACAGTGCAATCGGCAGAACCGGTTTGAACATAGTCACCAGCGGCAGACAGAACAGTGCAATCATACCTGTGATCCAGAAGGTACCGCCGCCGCTGTAGATGGAATCCATCGCTTTACGTCCCATCGCATAGCGCTCTGCTACGGTTGCGTGCGCCGCTGTCCACAGCGGACCCGCGAGCCCCGGCCATGGGGCGAAGAAGGCATGGATACCATTACGGATTGCAGTCACTGTGTGTACGCGGTTTACGTTCACTTCGATCTTTTCATCCGGACGGACGCTGTCGATACGCTCAACCAGAGTACGGCCAACAATGATGTCACCGAAGGCGATAACGTAAGCAATCAGAGCAGTAGGAATGGCCATCAGGAAGACATCCCAGCCCGGGAAACCGACGGAGAATACTAGGTATTCAGCCATCAGACCGAAGTCCGGATTGGTAATGCCCCACTCGATATCCGGCCATGGGTATTCACCTACAATCCAGCCCACCAGCATGGCAACGATCATACCCGGCACCATACCGAAGTTGGCGATACGGCGGGCAATCGCGGATTGTTCGATGACGTTTTTAAACGACAGAGAGAACAGTACGTAGGCAGAAACCACGGAACCAATGATCAGGGAAATTGGCGTCGCATCAATACGGCCACCGCTTTTCAGTTCGCCCATCATAGCCGCGATACCTGCACCGATGATGATGCCGGATTTCAAAGAATTAGGAATAACCTGAACCAGTTTTGAACCCCAGCCAGTGACCCCCAGAATCAGGAAGATCAGCGTCACCTCAATCTGCAGCGCGAACAGGGCTTTGATCGCATCCGGACCGGGTTCATAGCCGTTGAGGAACAGAATCACCACCGGAATCGCAGGCGTAATCCAGCCTGGTACCAGTGGTACGCCGAGCAACGCCGGCAGCATGTAGCCTAAACCTGCGATGAAGGTAAACGCCAGCGCCGCCTCGTAAGGCATGCCCAGGTATTTCTCCAGCAGAGGAATCATCGCCAGGCCGACGACGAACATAACCAGAGCCTGAATGGTCTCCGGCATTTCCCAGCGGTAGTGAACAAATGGTAAACGGATTTTGAACGGACCTGCAGGCCAGTACGGCTGCTCTTCGCCTTCACGGCGTGGCTGAATTTGCATCGAAGGTTCCCTTTTTTTATTAATTGGTATGTCAGGCCAGACGGAAGATAAAGAAAGGGAAATGCAGAAGCGATACAGCGCAGAGCTACCTTAGTCTTAGTTTTCGACTAAGGTATTACGCACTTACAGCACAGGTATTTATACTGGTTCCAATTAAGTAGATAAACTAAGACATCCCGGGACATTTATTAACATCACCGGGAAAATGTACGCTGATACTAATCCACTACCACGCCACTACCAATCCATAGCGGGATAGATGGATTCTGCATACAGCTGCAGATCCTGAATCCACTGCAGTTTCACCGGATCATCCATCACCTGGTTGGCAGCCAGCTCCAGCTCACGGGCAAAACGCTCAAAATTCAGTCCCGGAAATGCCGGATCTGTACTCATCAAACGCGCAGTTCTGTGCTGTTCCCAGCGTTCCCGCTCTTTCTCATCCAGCGTATCGGGGAAATTACGTGCCCGGTAACGGAACAGCATTTCTTCGCCACGGGAGTCCTTAAATGGCGCCGGCCAGTCGGCCAGGTCCCAGTCTGACAGCTGATGTAAGGTTTCCATGGCCTGTTTATCCGCGGCGGGGAAAAATGCGTCGTAGAGCTGGGCATCGACATCGGTGGTTTTGGCAAATTCCCGCGAAGAAAATACCTGATGCATTTTACTGGTGAGGTTTTCGCCGTTCTTGATCATACCCAGATGCTTACGCAGTGTATCGCCACTTAAATTCCAGCGCTCCGCCTGATCCGGCGTCAGGGTCTTCGCGGGTGCCAGCACAGGGGCCTTATTGATATGCACTTCTTTCAGTGGCAGGCGTTCCATGCCTTCCGGCATATCTGCGCTACGGGTAAAGACCCGCTGCTGAATCTCTTCGGCGCTCAGCTCGAACAGTGGCGTCGGATCCTGATGGAGGTCGAAAGCGATAAAGGAGTTCTTGTTGGTCGGATGCCAGCACAGCGGTACGATCACGGCCATACAGCCCTGCTCTACCGGGAACATGCCGGATATATGCACCAGCGGCTTATGGTTGCTGACATCCACCAGCGCACCGACACTCTGTTTCGTGCGCAAATCATAAAGATAACGGTATAATTTCGGTTGTTTATCACGAATCAGGCGTGCCATTGCAATGGTCGCCCGCACGTCGGAGACGGCATCGTGAGCCTTGCCGTGGTCCAGCCCATTGGCGGCGGTGAGATGCTCCAGCTTAAAGCTGATGCGGCCGTCTTCATGCTTCGGCCATTCAATGCCTTCCGGGCGCAGGGCGTAGGCACAGCGGGCAATATCGAGCAGATCCCAGCGCGAATTACCGCCCTGCCATTCCCGCGCATACGGGTCATAAAAATTGCGGTACAGACCGTAACGGGTGAATTCATCATCGAAGCGAATGCTGTTGTAACCGGCACTGCAGGTACCGGGCACACTGAACACATCGTTAATGCGCCCCATAAATTCGGTTTCGCTCAGGCCTTTGCTCTGACAGTCCTGCGGCGTAATACCCGTGATCAAAACCGCCTGCGGGTGCGGCAGGTAATCATCAGACTGACGGCAGAACAACTCCACCGGCTCTTCAATTTCATTCAGATCTTCATCGGTGCGGATTGCGGCAAACTGCGCAGGACGGTCCCACGCCGGGATGGCACCAAAGGTTTCGTAGTCGTACCAGACAATACTGTTCAAAAGCCAATCTTCCTCCGTGACTGCCGGACCCGAAACCTTTTTGGCGGGCGGGGTCAGTCACTCATTGCTGTAGCAGACGGCAGTGTAAAGACTTTTCCCGTCCGCAGGAAATTCTGCGCATCCCGTGCAGACTGAACAGGCAGTTCTTCCATCGGCATGTGCCCCACACCTTCATAAGTAATTACGCTGGCCTCAGGCAGATCACGGCGGAAACTGGCGAGCACATCCAGCGGCACCCATTCATCCTGCTCACCCCACATCAACAGCGTCGGAACCTGCAGTTGCGGCACCTGATCGGCCAGATGTGGATTGCGGCTCTGCACTTTCATGGTCCGGAAGATATTCACCAGCCCCATGGCGTTGCCCGGGCGCAGGCTCAGATCGTGATAGCGTTTCACCAGCTCATCCGTCACCTTCTCTGAATCACCATAAGCATCGCGCAGGTTCATCCCCACCAGAAAACGCGGCATCATCAGGCTGCTCATTTCACCGATCACAGGCCAGGAGGCGACGTCCATAATAAAAGGCATCGGCTGCGGGTAGCCGGCGGCATCAATAAGGATCAGCTTCTCCACACGTTGCGGACGATACAAAGCGTAATTCCAGCTGATAAAGCCGCCCAGCGAGTTGCCCGCCAGACTGACCTCAGTCAGACCGAGGGCATTAAGAAATTTATCCAGCTTGTCCGTCATGTACGCGGTATCGTAGCGCTTAACATCCGGGTCAGGCCCGGTCAGTCCGTGAGCAGGCAAATCCAGACGAATAATACGGTAATCATTTTTCAGTTCAGCCACCCAGCCATCCCAGGTATGCAGTGACGACGCTACGCCATGCAGCAGCACCAGTACCGGTGCCCCGGGCTGCGTCTGGCCTTCATCGCGGTAATGCAGCAGCAGATTATCTACTGCCACAAAGCGGGATTTATCGTTGGCGTAATGATCTGTGAGTTCAGACAACGGGCGTGGTCCAAATCCCATAGAGGCACAGCCAGTAGTCAGCAGGACAGGCAAGAAGAGTACGTTCACTGCCATAAAGCGGATAAAAGTCATGATATTCCCCGGGTCGGTCTTATTATCTTATTTCCGCTGCAGAGTGCACGCTGACGTTAAAGCCGGGCCCCTGCAGCTAGCGCAGGATGTTAGCATGGCCGACTGGCTTCTTTAGTGTTCACATCCGCCATTATCCGCCCCTTCCCTATTCAACCCGTGCGGGTACAATGGTCGCGCTTTTTATTTCTCCGTTCTGTGCAAAAAGCGCTCAGGCACCGTAAAAATACGGTAAAAAATGACAACAGAACGGATCAGACACCGGAAAAGACGGACGGCAAGCGGATGTTATTATTCGAGAAGTTATTTAAATCCAGATCCCGTACACAGAAATGGCAGGACGCGGAACCCGAAGTTCGCGAACAGGCACTCGATGGATTCAATACAGACGACGAACGCCTGGCGTTTATTGCCGGCGAAAGCCTTGCCCGTCTGCGGGTAAAAGCCGTCACTTTCATCAAAAGTGAAAAAGCCCTCGAACAACTTCTGCACGACAAGCAGGACGACGTACGCCAGCAGGCGCGAGAGCAACTGCTGAATCTGTTGCTGCCGGCCGGTAAAGACATCAGCACCATCAGTGATACCGATACCCTGATCCGCATTGCCGGACTGACCCCGGACAACGAACTTCGTCTGCAGGCGGTTTCCGGCATCCGTGATGAAGCCCAGCGCCTGAAACTGGCCATGGAACACCCTGTCGCCCGTGTGCGTCTGGCAGCCGCTGAAGGCATCCACGATGCCGACAAACTGCAGCAGTTGCAGGATCATGCTCAGGGCAAAGATAAAGCGCTGTATCGTCTGGCGAAAGACCGCCTGAGCGAACAGAAAGCGCAGCAGCAGGCCAACGCAGCACGCCATGAAGCGGTAGAACAGCTGTTGGCGCAGGCCCGTCATCTGAACCGCATTGGTTATCACCCTGAGTTCAATGGCAAATTCCAGCTGTTGAGCAAACAATGGCCACAGCTGCAGGCCGATGCTGACAGCAGCACCACAGCAGCCATCGAACAGGAACTGAAATCCGCCGCTGACATTCTTGCCGCCCACGCCGCAGAAGAATCCCGTCTGGCCGAACAACAGGCGCAGGCCGCTGCTGCAGCGGCACAACAGACCAGCCTGTTGCAGGAAGTCGCCGCCATCAGCGACAACGCTGCTGAGCACAATGCCGAAAGCCTTCAGCCTCTGCTGAAACAGCTTGAGAGTCGCTGGGACGAAGCTTTCCGCCAGAACAAACCCGCTGATGATCAGTCCCGTCAGTTTGAAAACCAGCTGCAAAGTCTGTTTGCCCTGCAGTCCGCTCTGCAGAAAAGTGCTTCACTGGCTGAGGAAATACAGAAGGCGCTGCAGCAGCCACTGGACAAAGACCTTAAACAACTGACCAAAGCCCGCCGTCAGGCAGAACAGTGGCTGAAAAGCATCAACTGGCCGAAAGCCTTTGCCGCACCGCAGTGGCTGAACCAGCTGAATGAGCGTCAGCAGCAGGCGGCAACAGCGTGCGAAGAACTTAACCAGCAGCAACACAGCCGCAGTAAAACCATTGATGATCAGCTGACAGAACTGGAACAGAGTCTGGATGCCGGTCAGGTGAAAGACGCCGGACGCCTGAGCAACAAAATCAACAACGGCCTGCGCCAGCTGGATGAAAAAAGTGCTGCCCCACTGCAGCGCCGTTTCCGTGCCCTGCAGGCCCGTCTGCAGGAAATGCGTGACTGGGCAGGTTTTGCCACTGCTCCGAAAAAAGAGCAGCTGGTTGAAGCCATGGAAGCTCTGGCAGAAGCCAGCATCGCCCCTGACCTGCTGGCAGAAAAAATTCACAACCTGCAGGAAGAATGGAAATCCCTCGGCAGCGCAAATGGCGATAACGAATTGTGGGAGCGTTTTCAGGCCGCCGGTGATAAAGCCTTTGAACCCTGCCGTGCATACTTTGCCGAAGTGGCCCGCCAGCGCGAACAGAATATCAGCCTGCGCGATGCGTTAATCGCTGAACTGGACAGCTATGAGTCCTCCATGGACTGGTCCTCTGCCGACTGGAAAACCGTGCAGAAAACGCTGGACGCAGCGCGGGAAACATTCCGCAGCTATTCGCCGGTTGAGCGCAGCGAACACAAACGCACTCAGGACGGCTTTAATCAGGTCTGCGACCGTATTTATGCGCACCTGAAAAATGAGTACGACCGCAACATCGCACTGAAACAGGCACTGGTAAACGACGCCCAGCAGATTGCCGAAGCCGAAGATCTCAGTGGCGCGGTTGATCAGGTAAAAGCCCTGCAGACACGCTGGAAAGACATCGGCGTTATGCCGCGCAGCGCTGATCAGAAATTATGGAAGCAATTCCGCAAACACTGTGACCATGTGTTTGAACGCTTAAATGAAAACCGTGAAGCGCGTAAAGCAGAGCTGAATGAAACCGTTGCTGCGGCAGAAGCATTGGTGAACAAAGCCAATGAACTGCTGAGCAGTGATCAGCCGCTGCCTGAACTGCGTGATCAACTGACCGTTATCCGTGATGATTTCAGTGCGATCCAGCTGCCACGCAGTGCGCATCAGCGTCTGGTTAAATCGCTCAATCAGGTCAGCGATGGTCTGAATGATCTGGCCAGTGCACAGAAAAAAGCCGAAGAACTGAGTCGTTGGCAGGGGCTGCTTAACCGCATTGAACAGCTTGACAGTGACGACAGCCAGTGGACTCAGGCCTGTGAAAAACCCCTGCCACAAGGTTACAGCGACGACGCCTTCAACGCTTACCGTGATGGCCAGACCAGTGACAGTGACAGTGCGCAGGATATCTGCATTCAGCTGGAAAGCCTGGCGGATGTGGAAACACTGGCCAGCGATAAAGCCCGCCGGATGGAGCTTCAGGTACAGCGTCTGGCAGAAGGTCTGGGCAAAGGCCTGAGTGTTGATCAGGAGCGTCAGCAACTGGTCAGCCGCTGGTTAACCGTTAAGGCTTCAGCTGAACTCAAAGCCCGTTTTATTAACGCGCTGAAGGCCAGCCTGACACTCTGATAGCAGAAAGCGGATAGCAATCCGCTGAAGCAAAAATAAAAAAGGAGCATCAGCTCCTTTTTTATTTTTCAGCGGCCTTAAAATTCAAAACAACCAATTTCAAAGTCAGGAATTTCAAAACAAAAGCCACTGCTGTCTGCCGCAAAGCCCATCAAACCGCAATGATGGCGGATTTAATCATCCGACATTTTACGGATCAGAAAACGGAATTCGCCATCAGTCTCTTCACTGGCCAACATTTCATGGCCGAGAAAACTGCAGAATTTAACAAAATCCCGTTTGGTCGATGGGTCGGTTGCCAGAATCTCTACCACATTGCCAATATCGATATCGGCAATGGTATTGTGCAGCATCATCACCGGCTCCGGACAAAACAGTCCGCGGGCATCTAGGGTTGTCTGTACTTCAGGATCACTCATGCTGTTTGCTCTTAACGGATTGCCTGCATAATGTATTAAAAATCGCGCTGAAGCACAAAAGCCCGACGCTTAATCAAGGCCCACACCAGCACCAGCGGCAACAGTGTCAGCAACGCCGCTACAACAAAATGACCGTCGTATCCCAGCGCCCGCGCACTGAAGCCCGACAAACTTCCGGCGATCATACCGGAAATAATCACCAGACAACTCTGCAACGCATAATCACCGGCTTCGCAATGAGCGCGGCAACGATCCATCATAACGGTAAACAGTGCCGCGGTGCCGAGCCCACCGGCCAGGTGTTCAACGATGACCGCCAGATAAATATGCAGCCAGTCTTTCTGCAGCGCACCGGCCATGCCATCAATACCCAGATAGCTCAGCAACGCCAGCGCCTCAGCCAGTAAAAAAGCCAATAACGTCGCCTGTCGTCCCAGTCGGGTGACCAGCCAGCCACCTAACAAGGCGCCGAATAAACCAGCGAGGAATCCGGTGGTCCCCATCAACACACCGAGCTGCTCAAGGGAAACGCCAGCATCACTCAGCAGCGGGCGGATCATTGGCGTACCAAACGCATCACCGAGCTTGTACACCAGCAACAACAGAATCCACAGGCCTGCATCTTTTAAGCGGAAGAACCCCAGCCACTGCGGCCACAGAGGCTCACGACTGACCAGATGTGCTCTGGGCTTGAACAACCACAGTGGCAAGGTACCAAGCACCATAAGCCCGGCCAGTAACCACAGCGCCCAGTGCCAGCCGATGACGCCATACAGCGAAACCAGCAGACCTCCGGCGATAATCATACCGCTGCGATAACCGGCCACCTGAATACCATTGGCCAGCCCACGGCGCGCCGGTTCAATGTTTTCCACTGCCATGGCATCGGTAGCAATGTCCTGAGTGGCAATCAGGGTGTTAAGCAGCAGTAACAAACCCAGCGGAAGAAAAAGGCCGGATTCCGTCCACACAGCCAACGGCTGACTGGCAAGTAACAGCAGTACGGCAGCGGCACTGTAATTCATCGCCAGAATCCAGCTGCGGCGGTATTCACCACGCTTCAGCGCAAAGCGATCCAACAGAGGAGCCCACAGGAACTTGAGAGCCCAGGGTAAGGACACCACAGAGAGCATTCCGATCAATGCCAGATCAAGCCCCTGCTGACGCAACAGCACCGGCATTGCCTGACCAAAAAAGCCGTGTGGCAGCCCCTGAACTAAATACAGGCCCGTCAGGGCAAACCATTTATTCATGTACTACCCTTAGTAAATACAGGCCAACCTAATGATTATGGCTGATAGCCAACCGGCGGCAGTTTGCGACAAAATTTGTCAGTCGGATATGGAAATCAGTCGAAAGTGAGTTAACTATGACGTTACACCACCTCAGATTAAGCCAGGGCACCGTTAGCCTGACCGAACGAATTCTGCGGACAGAGAACAGCGCTCTGGCACTGCACCTGCGTAATGCCATCCTCACCGGAGGTGAGACTATTGATCTTTTGCTGAGCTCGCAACAACTGGACGAGCTGCACGATGCCCTGCTGCATCAGCAAAGCATCGCCGGCGCGGGCCAGAAGGCACTGCTGAACACCCTGTTGCAACGCTGGCCACACCAGACCCGCGCAGGTTAAGCCCGGCGCTGGCCACACCAGACCTGAGCAGGTTAAGCCCGGCTCAGGTTAAACAGGTCAAAGTTACGTCCTGATGACCGCAAACAGGCCGTCAGGTCAGCGTTCGAGAATCGCCACAACCCCCTGTCCTCCAGCCGCACAGATGGAAATCAGTCCCCGGCCTGAGCCTTTTTCTTCCAGCATTTTCGCCAACGAAGCAACGATGCGTCCGCCGGTCGCAGCAAACGGATGCCCCGTGGCGATGGATGAGCCATTGATATTGAGTTTCGTGCGATCGATGCTGCCCAACGCACCTTCAAGGCCCAGCTTTTCGCGACAGAAGGCTTCGTCTTCCCAGGCCTTCAGAGTGGAGGCAACAACACCGGCAAAGGCTTCGTGAATTTCATAAAAATCAAAATCCTGTAACGTCAGCCCGGCACGGGCCAGCATCCGTGGTACCGCATAAGCCGGTGCCAACAGCAGCCCTTCCTTATCACGCCTGCCATCCTTACCGAAAAAATCCACCGCCGCAGTCTCATGAAAAGTCAGCCAGGCTTTAACCGGCAAATCATGCTGCTCAGCCCAGTCTTCGCTGGCAAGCAAAACAACCGACGCGCCATCGGTTAACGCCGAGGAATTGCCCGCCGTCAGAGTACCCTGCCCGGACACGCGATCAAATGCCGGCTTAAGTGACGCCAGTTTTTCCAGATCCGGCTTACGTGCCAGATTATCTTTGGCCAGACCGTTAAACGGTGTCAGCAGATCATCAAAGAAACCGCGATCATAAGCCGCCAGCAGGTTCTGATGGCTGTTAAACGCAATCTGATCCTGTTCCCCGCGGCTGATGCCCCAGGCTTTTACCGTCTCTTCCGTATGCTCGCCCATGGATTTTCCGGTACGTGGCTCGCCATTACGCGGAATCAGGGGTGCCAGATGACGCGGGCGCAACTTGCCAAGCAGCTTCAGACGTTCACCCATGGTTTTCGCGCGGTTAAGATCCAGCAGAATCTTACGCAACCCTTCGTTCACCCCGATAGGCGCATCGGAAGTGGTATCTGAGCCACCGGCAATGGCACTGTCGATCTGACCCAGAGCTATTTTGTTGGCCGCCATAATAATCGCCTGCAGGCCAGTGCCACAGGCCTGCTGAATATCGGTTGCCGGCGTATGTGGATCAAGACTGGTACTCAGCAGGCTTTCTCTGGCCAGATTGAAATCCCGGCTGTGTTTAATAACCGCCCCGGCAATCACCTCCCCGATGCGCTGCCCCTGTAAACCGTAGCGATTGACCAGCCCATTCAGCGCTGCAGTCAACATATCCTGATTAGAGGCATAGGAATACGCCGTGTTTGAGCGGGCAAAAGGAATACGGTTACCACCGATAATGGCAACGCGCCGCACTTTTTGCTGGTCTGTCGGGAGGGGCTTCTGAGTCATAATATTTATAAACCTTCACAAAGACGGGATAGATTAAACGGCGTTTCATGCAGGAACGTAACTGCAGATAAATAAAACTGCACGCAAAACAGCAGCATATAAGAGATAGCGCTGCGATTTGAGCAGTCTAGCCACAGACCGGCTGCAGGCATTGGCCCGGATGACGCATCCGGCCCTGTATACGGTCAATTTAAGGCCTTATGGATGCTGGTGTAATTTGTTAATGTCTGGCCTGTCGATCATCCGCACAAGCCGATAGTCTGCACCTGCATTACTGCAGAATAATTATTCTTATAAATCACAGTCACCGGAAATCATCATGAGTAACATCCTGGAATCCATGCTCGACAGCAGCATGGGCCGCAGCATGCTGAAACAGGTTCTGCCAAAATCAGCGCCTCTTAATCGCTACAATCCGGCCCAGAACAGTTTTTTCAGTGGCCGCGTTCTGCTCGGCGCCAGTGACAATGCCGCGCTGACAGACGACATTGTCCGTAATCTGAAAGCCTCTTCCGCCAGCCTGTTTTATCCGGCGTCCGGTAAAGGCGCTGCTGCCGTCATCGCCGCCGCGAAAAAACACGACATCATTGCCACCGGCATCGAGTTAAATGCTGAAATGAGCGACAAATTCGACGCTCTGGTGTTTGACGCATCAGGCTTCAGTGATACGACGGATCTGTCTCAGCTCTATTATTTTTTTAATCCCGTGATGCGCAAAATCAGCACCAGTGGCCGCGTGATGGTTTTAGGTCGCCCGCACATGCAGGCAGAAACCGGTGAGCAGGCTGCAGCCATGCGCGCACTGGAAGGCTTCAGCCGTTCTGTGGCAAAAGAAACCGGCAAAAAAGGCATTACCTGTCAGGCCTTGTATGTCGAAAAAGGCGCAGAAAAAAACATCGATGCTCCATTCCGTTTTGTTATGTCAGCAAAATCTGCCTATGTCGATGGTCAGGTCATTAACGTGCGTCAGGCTGACGCCATCGACTATCCGGACTGGCATAAACCCCTGAATGGTAAAGTCGCTCTGGTGACCGGTGCCAGCCGCGGTATCGGTGAATCCATTGCCCGTACCCTGGCCCGCGATGGCGCCCGTGTTCTGGGGCTGGATATTCCTCAGGCGGAAGCTGAACTGGCCAACGTCATGACGGATATCGGCGGTGAAGTTTTACTGGCGGATATTTCTTCGGCAGAAGCTCCGGCTCTGATTGCCGAAAAACTCAAAGCCATGGGCGGTGGCGATATCATCGTGCATAACGCAGGCATCACGCGGGATAAAACCCTGGCCAATATGCCGGAACATTGGTGGAACATGACCATCGACATCAATCTGTCGGCGGAAGAGCGTATCAATCACGCGTTGTTTGAACAGCAGGCGCTGAATGCCAACGGCCGTATCGTCTGCGTATCGTCCATGAACGGTATTGCCGGTCAGACCGGACAGACCAACTACGCAGCCTCCAAGGCTGGTGTAATTGGCTACGTCGAATACATGGCGGATGAGCTGCTGCAACGAGGAATCACAATCAATGCGGTGGCGCCGGGCTTTATCGAAACCGCTATGACGGATGCGATCCCGGTCATTACACGGGAAATTGGCCGTCGCCTGAATTCTCTGGCGCAGGGTGGTCAACCGGTCGATGTGGCAGAAACCATCGCCTTCTTCGCCAATCCGGCGTCCTCCGGTGTAAGCGGAAATGTCATCCGCGTCTGCGGTCAGTCGCTCGTTGGCGCCTGATTAACCCTGCCAGCGTATCTGCACCGGCGCCGGCGGTCGTCGGTGCAGAGCCGTATTGGCAAAACCCTTGTCTGTAACAGGTTGGCAAAAGCACAGCTTCCCGACGATTGCCGCCTCCTTCCTGTTTCCTGTTTCCTGTTTCCTGTTGGCCCCCTTCCTGTCAGCCCTTCCCAGCCAGGGATCATGCCTGTTACCAACTTGTACGGCGGCGAGCATGTCCTTTCGCGACATACTAAAGTGAAACCATAGTTCTGTAAAAACAAAAAACAGCTTTAATAACAATGGCTTGTTCATCATCATAAAATCAGCACTTTATGCTGATCGGAATTACCAAAACCGGGTAACAGCGCTACACTTAGGTCTGAACCCCACACGATCCGGTAGTATGCCTCAAGAAAACGGAAATCAATCGACGGCCAGGCAGCATCAGCCACTGATTATCAGTCGCTACAACCTGCTGCTGGAGAAGTTGCTGATCGGTGAGACCATCGACAATCTGTTGTTGGAACTGGCCTGCCTGATTCAGGAAAAACAACCGGATTGTATCTCTGCCGTGATGACCTGCAGCGACGATGGCAAATCCATGCGCTGCGCCGCCGGCCCACAACTGCCCACTGGCTTACGTCAAAGCCTGAATCTGGTTTCCCTGTCGGAAGACGAAAATCCCTTCACTCAGGTTGCCACGGCCCGCCAGATGATTCTGTCCGGCGAACTGAGCGAAAAATCCGACCCCTTCAGTATTCTCGCCTATAACGAGGGAATTAAAGGCTGTTGGGCACAACCCGTGATCAGCACCAAGGGAGAGCTGCTGGGTGCCTTTGCCCTGATGCCTCTCAGCAGACCACATCCAACTGGTCACGATCTGCTGCTGATTCATGAATGCGCACGCCTGGCACAGCTGATTATGGAGTTCCGTGCCGCGGAAAAACACAGGGCGTTAACGGAAGCCATTACCCAACATTTACCCGTTGGCGTACTGGTAACCGATGGTGATTTCAATCTGGTTGATGTTAATCCGGCATTTACCCAGATCACAGGTTATTCGCTGCAGGAAAGCGTTGGCCAGCGCCCGTCTTTCTTCCTCAACAATGACCGCACTCAGCTGACCCGCTACATCGATATTATCCGTGCTCTCCCGGCCGGAAAGAACTGGTCAGGGGAAGCCATTGCTGCGCGCCGCAACGGCGAACATTTTACCGCCGAACTGAGTTTTACCGTCATCCGCAACGAACGCGATGAGGTTGAACGCTGTATCGTATTGTTCAGTGACATCAGCGAACGCAAACGCTCAGAAGAAATGATCCAGTACCAGGCCAGCTATGACCTGCTGACCAGCCTGCCCAACCGCAACCTGTTTTATGAAAAACTGAACTGGATGCTGGAGCAGTGCCGCCACCGCAACTGCAATTTTGCGGTCCTGCTACTGGACCTGGATTACTTCAAAGAAATTAACGACACCCTGGGTCACGATGCCGGTGACGAGCTGCTGGTAAAAGTTGCTACCCGTCTGCGCCAGATGCTGCCGGAAAAAAACATTGTTGCCCGTCTCGGTGGCGATGAATTTGGTTTTATTATCACCACAGATACCTCGACAGAAGGTCTGTCTGCCCTCGCCGACAAACTGCTGGCGACAGTATCAAAAAGTGTGTCCATTCGTCAGGCCAGAGATCTGCGCATTTCTGCCAGTATTGGTATCAGCCGCTATCCCGAGGATGGAGCAACGCTGGAACAGCTGTTAAAAGCAACTGAACAGGCTGCTTACTCTGCCAAGCATCGTGGCCGTAACCTGCATACTTTCTTCACGCCGGTTATGCAGGAAGAAGCAAAAAATTACGCCATGATCCATCAGGATCTGCGCCACGCTGTCAAAGAAAATCAGCTGATTCTGCATTACCAGCCGATTAAAGATCTGGCATCCGGCAAAATTACTCAGCTCGAAGCTCTGGTGCGCTGGCGTCATCCACAACGCGGTCTGGTGCCGCCGGATGTATTTATTCCGGTGGCAGAAAAAACCGGCACCATCCGCGAAATCGGCGAATGGGTACGGGCAGAAGCGCTGCGTTTATCCGCTCGTCTGCATAGCATGAATCTGTTAATTCCGATTGCGGTTAATGTGTCTACCGCTGAATTTTATGACCACCAGCTGGCGGAACATATTATTGAGCAGGAACAGGCGTCAGGTTTGCCCCGGGGCAATCTGATGGTGGAAATTACCGAAAGTCTGCTGATACGCAGCCAGCAGGAAACCATTCAGTTTCTGCAGAAACTGCAACAGGCTGGCATCCGTGTGGCACTGGATGATTTCGGTACCGGTTACTCTTCTTTGTCATACCTGGCAGCATTCCCGGCCGACAAACTCAAAATTGACCGTTCATTTATCCAGAACATGACCCGTGACCAACGCAGCATGGCATTAGTAGATGCCATTATTAATATGGGTCACAGCCTGCATATGCGGATTATTGCTGAAGGTGTGGAAACCTGTGAAGACGAAGAGATATTGCGCCAGAAAGGCTGTGATCTGATTCAGGGCTACTGGCTTTCGAAACCACGACCCGACAATGAAATTATCGATTTACTGCTGCAGCAAACATCGGTGCAATAAGCCTTTTACTGCGGGTTTAACTAAGCATCTGCTATCTTAGCAGTGAATAAGCTGCTGTCTGCTTAGCCATGAAAAGCTTCTGCCAGCTTAGCCGTAAAAACGCCACCAGAAGGCTACGCCGGACACGCTTTAACGCTTGCCTATGATCACCAGTGACCGTGCGTTTTAAAAACGCTTTTTCTTCGCCCGCTTTTTCTTCAGGTAATCCTTTACCGGCGTTTTCTTATCTGGCAGTGCATTTTCAAAACGCTGGCGCATAGCTTCAACTTTGGCTTCTTTCTCTTCATGATCGCGTGCGTGCCGGTGTTTGTTACTGGCGGCCGCAAAATCAATCACTTTTTTATCGGGCATACAACCTCCGGTTAACTGCCTGGTCGATGGCGACAGTCGCTACAGCTTGCAAAACAGCCAGAAAAGAGCTGGAAAACAGCCCATACAGCAACGCTGCTTACAACAACGCCATTTGCGCGTATCCGATCGACGCAGATATGTGCGCTTAAGCGGTGTCACTGCGCACAAGGTTTAGATGTTACCATACTCTCTTTTCTGACCCGACAGAACTGCGAAATATCCCTATGCCTGCGCCCTTTTCCTCTGCCCTGCCGATCGATGAACTGATTGACGATATCCGCCATTCTCTGGCGGATTCACCCAATCTGTTACTGACAGCAGAACCTGGCGCCGGTAAGACGACCCGGGTAGCTCCCGCTCTGCTCGACGCAGCCTGGCTTAACGGACAACGCATTATCATGCTGGAGCCGCGCCGTATTGCTGCACGTAATGCCGCGCTGTTTATGGCGGCGCAACGTCAGGAAAATATTGGCGAAACGGTGGGCTATCGTATCCGTCTGGAGAACCGGGTCAGTGAGCAGACGCGCATCGAAATTGTGACCGAAGGCATCCTCACCCGCATGTTGCAGGATGATCCGGAACTGAGTGGCGTTGGTCTGATTATTTTCGATGAGTTTCACGAACGCCATCTGGCTTCCGATCTGGCACTGGCGCTGGCCCATCAGTGCCAGCAGTTGCTGCGCCCGGATCTGCGTCTGCTGATCATGTCAGCCACTCTGGATACCGATACTCTGGCCAGCCAACTGGATGCCACGCTGCTGCACAGTAAAGGACGCAGTTTTCCGGTGGAAACCCACTACCGGCCATTACCCGACGCCAATACCCGCCTGGCGCAGCACATTAACCGCGTGGTCGGTGAAGCTCTGAGCCACAGCGGTGACATTCTGATTTTTCTGCCCGGTGTCGGCGATATTAACCGTGTCGCCGCACAACTGCAGGAACGCCATGACGACAGCCTGCTGATCATGCCGCTGCACAGTCAACTGAGCGACAAAGAGCAGAAAGCCGCCTTACAGCCAGCCGCGGCCGGCAAGCGCAAAATTCTGCTGGCCACGAACATCGCAGAGAGCTCTCTGACCATTGATGGCGTGCGCATTGTTATTGATTCCGGGCTGGAAAGACGCATGAGTTTTTCCCCACAAAGCGGCATCAGCGAGCTGAAAACCCGTGCGGTGTCCCAGGCATCGGCAACCCAGCGTCAGGGCCGTGCCGGCCGCCAGGCACCGGGAATCTGCTTCCGCCTGTGGACTGAAAGTGAACAGAGCCAGCGCGATGCGCATATCCGCGCAGAAATCCTCGACAGCGACCTTGCCCCTCTGCTGATGGAACTGTGCCAGTGGGGTGCTGCTGCAGACGAATTGCTGTGGCTCGACCCGCCGTCCACCGCCAGTCTGAATCAGGCGCGGACTCTGTTACAGAGTCTGGACATCTGTACGGCAGAAGGTCAGCTCACCGACCACGGCCGCCGTTGTGCGGCAACCGGTATCGAACCACGCTGGGCACACGCCCTGCTGAAAGCCAGTGAACTGGGCATGGCCGCCGCCGCGGCGGACGTTATCGCCCTACTGCAGGAGTGGCCACACAAGCAGCGATTCAGCGATGATATCCAGCGTCTGCTGCAAAATGCCCGGCAAAATCCGCTGTGGAAGCAGCGGGTTCTGCCGTTGCAGCAACGCCTGCTGCGCACAGCAGCGCTGTCAGACAAAACAGAGCAGCAGGTCGCCGATTACGGACTGATTCTGGCGCTGGCCTGGCCTGACCGCATTGCCCGCCGTCGCAACGCCACCAAAGACAGTTTCCTGCTTGCCAATGGTACGGGGGCAGAGCTCAGTAGCGGTAGCAACACCAACACCAACACCAACACCACTAACAACAACACCAGCGACTGTCTCCATGCCGAATGGCTGGCCATTGCCGACATCAGTGGTGGTCGCCCGGCACGTATCCGCATGGCGGCAGAACTGCCCCCGGCGACACTGACCCGGCTGCAGGCATGCGCGCCACATCTGTTCCGCAGTCAGGCGGATGTCCGCTGGCTTGATAACGGCCAGCTGCAGGCAGAAGAGCAACTGAAACTCGGCAATATCGTGGTCAGTCGCAAGCCACTGCCATCCATGTCGGCAGACCAATGGCTGCAGGTGTGGGATGCGTTTTTTGCAGCGCAGGGGCTGGCGTCTCTGAACTGGGATGAATCGGCGATGAATCTCAGGCAGCGCCTTGCCTTAGCGCATACCCATGACCCGCAACACTGGCCGGATATGAGCGACGACAGCCTGATAAGGCAACGCCACGACTGGCTGCTGCCCTTCTGCCACAATGCCCGTCATCAGCGCGATCTGAAAAAAGTTGCGCTGAGCGATGCGCTCAAATCCCTGCTCAGCTGGGAACAGCAACAGCAACTTGAGAAGCTCCTCCCCAGCCACTGGACTGTTGCCAGCGGCTCACGCATTGCGCTCGACTATGGGCAAACCCCACCCGTGTTAGCGGTTAAGTTGCAGGAAATGTTTGGTTGTGAAGATCAGCCGGCAGTAATGAATGGACGCCAGCCGCTGGTGATCCACCTGCTGTCGCCGGCACGCCGGCCGTTACAGGTAACCTCAGACCTGCCCCATTTCTGGCGCAATACCTATGCTGAAGTACGCAAAGATATGCGCGGCCGCTATCCCAGACACCCCTGGCCGGAGGATCCGCTCAGTGCCGAAGCAACCCGTCTGACCAAACGGGCAATCGAACGCCGGGATAAAAACTGAGGCCGACAGACTGAGGTATTTATCTGTAAACATTGAGAAAAAACTCAGTGAAACAGCGACTTACCCTTCTTAACAGCAAACCGTGAGCGTTAGCTGGTGAATCCGGCGGCGGCAACTAGCATTAAGGGAAATTCGTGAGATTTCGCTTATGCAGGCAAACATCATTGTCACCGCCGCCGCTTTGGTTGCCGGACTCACCGCGTTGTGGAGCGGCCAGCGGGAAGCCAGCGTTCAGATTGTGTCGCGCACAGCTTCTGTCTCTGCCGATCCGGCCTCTGCAGCCGCCCCGTCGGGTGCAAACAGCAAGGTCTCAGCAGCGAACTCGTTATCGTCCGCAGCCCCTGTTCAACCCACCCAGACACCGTCCATCAAACAACCGGATCTGTCGCTGAATGCATCCTCATCAGCCCTGACGACCCGGGACAAACACAGCCATGCGGATCCCCAACCTGCCGATCTTCCACCCAACCTGCGTGAAGCACTGGAAAACCGCCGCATCCCCGCCAGCGCCCTGGTACTCAAAGCCGTGCCCGGTGGCTACGCCATGCCTGCCCAGGGGCAGCACCAGACTGTCGTCATGGCCTACATCGACGAGAAC
>MDTC01083760.1_pt1 | contig 18775 bp, 16 predicted proteins | sample 811181 | NCBI WGS metagenome assembly MDTC01 (sample SAMN05326644, study PRJNA326480) | marine metagenome | isolation source: seawater | place: Pacific Ocean: North | collected 2011
AAAAAATATAAATTATAAAAAAAAATCAAAAATTATTTTTATAAGCGAGTATTTATTGAATTCTTTTTCAAAAAGAAAGCGCAAGCATTTTGATTGTACTCATATAGAAGATTTACATGAGGTATATAATAAAAATAAAGAAGAATTATTTATACTTAAAAAAGTTAACCAGTATAGGTCTTTTTTGAGAGAAAATCTTAATAAGATACATCAAGTAAATCTCTCAAAAAAAGAATGGGGTCTATTATTAGACTATTACTTAATTATATCAATTATCTTAATTAATAGAAAAATAAAAACTTATAAAAAAATAAAAGATAAAAAAATTTTTATAAATGTAATTTCTGGAGATTTTTTTTTTAAAGATACAAAGTCTATTTATGATGAGCTTAGCTTTGGTACAAGTGTAAACAAATTTTTAGATTATATTATTTTTAAGAAATTAAAATTTAAAAATTTAAATGTTATAAATGAGAAACTAAAATATAAAAAATATGAGAATAAAAAAAAAATAGTTTCATTTAATATATTCTTGTTAAATATGATTATCAAAATTTTAAAACCAAACATAATTATTGATGGATATTTTGGAATCTTTCAATCAATTCAGATAATGTTTTTAAGTAAATTTAAGATTCTATTTTTAAAAGAAAAATTCCTTAATTCTCCAAACAAGTTAAATCATAAGAATAATTATCTTAGAAAAAAACTTAATATTCCTGAAAAAGACTCATTCGATGTGATCTTCAACGAATACAATAAAGAAATTTTTCCGAGTTCTTTTTTAGAAAACTTTAAAAGTTTTTATTATTCAAACAAAGAATTATCTAAAAATTTTGAAAGCGTAGGAACAGCAATCTTGTTGCATATTTCAGACGCTTTTAAGTTCTTAACATTAAATGTTAAAAAACGAGGTGGCAAAATTGTTTCATTTCAACATGGGGGATTATTCGGTATGAGAAAATTTTCACCTGAAGATTATATAATCCAAAAATATGCTGACATAAAGTTTAATTGGCACGACAAAAATGGGGTAGGTGCTCCTTATTTTCTTAAAAGGTTAAAAACTAGTAAAAGAAAAAATGGTTTACTTTTTTTACCATCGCATACTTTATTTCAAGAAATGACAGAAAATTTAAAAGAATGTAATCATTTACATTTGAATAAATATTGGAAATTATATGGACTTATCAATGATGATAAAAAAAGATTAATTAAATTTAAATTTTTTAATCGTCAAATAGAAAAAACTTTAAAAAAACTATGGATGGAAAACACAAATAATAAGATTAAATTTGAAGAAGAAAATTACAAGGGAAACATTTTTAGTAAGTATAAATTAACGGTAATTGATAATTTTTCTACAGCATTATTTGAATTAATTTATTATTCAGAACCATTTATAATTGTTAGCAATTCTAAGCAAAAAGAATTTACAAAAGAATTTAAAAAAATCTTAAATAATCTAAAAAGCTTAAATATTTTATTTGATTCAGAAAAAAAAGCTGCAGATTTTATTAACAATAATTATAATGATCTTGATTCATGGTGGAGTAAGATTATAAAAAAGAAAAAATTTAAAATTGTAAAAAAAAGATTGTTTCCTATAAAAGAATTTAATAATTCAAAATTTGTATATAATTTTAGACAAAAATTAGTCAAAGGAGATATTTTATGAAACTATTTGTTACAGGTGCGAATGGATATATAGGTAGAAACTTTATTAAAAAGGCATCATTAAAAGGTCTTAAAATTTTTGCTTTAACAAGGAAAAAAAAAAATAAAAAAATTAAAAATGTTAAGTGGCTTGTCGGTTCTCTTGAAAGCAATTGGAAAGAACTCAAACAAACTGATGTTTTGATCCATCTGGCTGCTGTTGGAGGATATTCAAGATTTTCAAGTTTTGAGGAATGCTATAATTTTAACGTTCTAAAATCCAGACATTTACTAGATAATAGTATAAATAATGGATGTAACAAAATGTTAATAATTTCCTCTAAAAAAGAAAAAAAGATTAAAAGTTTAAAAATAAATAAAAAATTAATCAAGAGTTATGAAAAAAAACCTGATTACATATATGCTTTAACAAAAGCAATGTTTTCTAAAATCTGCTTAAATTATTCAAAAGAAAATAAAAATTTAAAATTAAGAATAATACGACTCTACCATGTTTACGGACGTGATGAAAAGAAAACTAGATTATGGCCTGCATTAATACATGCTGCAAAGAATAATAAAGATTTTAAAATGACACCAGGAAATCAAAAAACAGATTTTAACTATATAGATGATGTAATTAATAGTTTAATAGAAGCTACTAATTTTAGTAAAAAAAATAAAAAATTTCCTCAGGTTTGGGATATGTGCTCAGGTAAAACTATGTCAGTAAAAAATTTTGCACAAATAATTTGGAATAAAATTAATCCAAAAAGTAAAATAACTTTTTCTAAAACAAAAAATTATGATAACAAAAATTATAATACTTCAAAAAAAAATTTTTGGAAAATCAATTACACTAGACCAGAACTAACTTTTTAAGATGAAAAATTATCAATTAGCATATAACACTATTGGCACTGAAGAATATAAGGTTATGGAGAGATTTATAAAATCTCGAAAGTATTTAAACCAATCCATTTATACAAAAAATTTTGAAAAGAAATTTTCAAGATTTCTTAATTTAAAATACTCAATTTTTGTTAATTCAGGCTCGTCTGCAAATTTACTAATATCACAAGTTTTACTTGAAGGTAATTATTTAAAAAACAAAACAGTAGTACTACCGGCAGTTTCTTGGTCTACTACTGTTAGTCCATTTTTACAATTAGGTTATAAGGTAGTTTTATGTGATAGTGATAAAGATAATTTAGGATTATGTATAAAAAATTTAGATAGAATATGTAAAAAATATAATCCAGGTCTAGTTGTAGTTGTTAATGTTCTTGGCCACAGTAATAATTTTGAAAAAATTAAAGATTTAAAAAAAAAATACAACTTTAAATTAATAGAGGATAACTGTGAAAGTTTAGGAAGTGAAACAAGAAAAAAAAAACTTGGAACATTTAGTTTAGCTTCATCTAATTCCTTTTATTATGGGCATCATATCTCTACGATTGAAGGAGGGATGGTTTCCACAAATGATAGAAATTTTTATAATTTAGCATTGGCTATTAGATCTCATGGCTGGGCAAGGGACATGGAAAGAAATTTTAGATTAAATCTTGAAAAAAAATTTAAGGTTGATGAGTTTAAATCATTATTTACTTTTTATTATTCAGGTTTTAACATTAGATCTACTGATTTTAATGCTTCAATAGGTATTGAACAGATGAAAAAAATTTATAAAATTTCAAAATTAAGACATAAAAACTTTAATAGATATAAGTTAAATTTAAAGTCATTTTGGTTCCAAAAAAGTAATTTAAAAACATTATCGAGCTTTGGTTATGCGACTTTTGTAAAAAATAGACTAGAAGTTTATAAATTTTTAAAGTCGCAAAAAATTCAATCAAGACCATTAATTTGTGGAAATATGGCTCAACAACCTTTTTTGAGAAAAAATATTAAAAAAGTAGATAATTTAGTTAATGCTAAATTTGTAGATACGTATGGAATATATTTGCCTAATCATGCCAATTTGTCATTGAAGGATGTAGACCACATATCTAATAAATTCTTACAAGTAGCGAAACCAATTTTTTTTAAAAACTGAAATGTTAAGCAATAAAAAGTTAATTACAAAAACAGCAGTAATACTTTGTGGAGGTAAAGGAACTAGATTAGGTGATATAGGTAAAAAAATTCCTAAATCACTTGTTAGGATAAATAAAAAACCAATTATCTGGTACATTCTAAAAAGTTTAAAGATGAATGGATTCAATCAATTCATTCTACCTATTGGTTACAAAGGTTTGATGATCAGAACTTATCTAAAAAATAATATAGAATTTAAAGATTATAATATTCAAATTATAAAAACGGGTACTAATTCTTCTATTGCAAATAGAATATTTCAAATAAAAAAAAATATTTTATCTACAAATTTTTTATTATTAAATGGAGATGCAATTTTCGATTTTAATTTAAATAAAATTTATAATGATCATATAAAATTGAAAAATAAAATGACATTAGTTGGTTGTGAAAATGAACTACCTTATGGAACAGTTGGAATAATAAATAACAAAATTATTAGCTTTAATAGGAATATTATTTTTGACTCTGTAAATATCAAAAATAAAAAAAACTTTAAAGCATTTATTTATTCCGGTATGTCTGTTATGAACATTAATATATTAAATAGAAATTATAAAAAATTAGTAAATTTTGAAAAAAGTTTATATCCGTTATTTATTAAAAAATTTAAATGTAATTTTGTTCCAATGAATGGTTTTTGGCACTCGGTTGATAACGAGAAAGATATAAGTAGTTTAAATGAAAAAAGTAACAAAATAAAGTTCAACAAATTGAAAAAAATAACTAAAAAATTTAAATGAGAAATAAAAATTTTTGGAAAAATAAAACAATTTTAATTACAGGTCACACAGGCTTCAAAGGTAGCTGGATGACATTAGTTCTCAAAAGTTTAGGAGCTAATGTTGTAGGCTATGCACTAAACCCAATTTCAAAACCTAATTTTTTTGATAATTTGAAATTAACTAAATTTTTAAAAAAAGATTATCGAAATAATATTTTAGATAGAAAAAAGTTAGACCAAGTAATTAAAAAACACAAACCATCAATTGTTTTTCACATGGCTGCACAATCAAGTGTATTAGTAAGCTATAAAAGTCCTATCAAGACTATCAAGGCAAATGTATTAGGAACCTCAAATTTATTAGAAAGTTGTAAAAATAAAAAATTTATTAAATCGATAGTAATTGTAACAACTGATAAAGTTTATCTTAATTTAAATCTAAATAAAAAATTTAAAGAGGAGGATAAACTTGGTGGGCTTGATATTTACAGTGGGAGTAAAGCTGCTTGTGAAATTATATCTGAAAGTTATATGCATTCTTTTTTTAAAAATACAAAAATAAATGTTGCTACAGTAAGATCTGGGAACTGCATAGGTGGAGGTGACTGGACAAAAGACAGAATTCTAAAAGATTGTGCAGTATTATGTTTAAAAAATAAAAATCTAATTATCAGAAGCCCGAATTCGACAAGGCCATGGCAACATGTCTTGGAACCAATATTTGGATATTTAAAATTAGCACAAAAATTATATTTTGATAAAAATAAAAGCTATTCTACATCATGGAACTTTGGCCCATCTAGAAAAAAAAATATGAAAGTAATAGAGATAGCAAAATTTACAAAAAAATTTTTAAAATCAAAATCTAAAATAATTATTAAAAGTTATCATTTACATGAGTCTAAATTTCTTGCTCTAGATAGTTCAAAGTCAATGAGAAGACTTAAATGGAGGACCCATTTAAGTGACAAAGATGCAATTCAAATGACTTTGAAATGGTTTAAAAATTATTACGATTTTAAAAAAAAAAAAGATTTATTAAGATTAAGTTTTGAGCAAATTAATAATATTAAAAAACTTAATAATTTTTAATTTATGCTTCTTTCAATATGTATTCCTACATTTAATAGGCCTGAACAGCTAAAAAATTGTTTAAACTCGATAGCGAAACAAAAATCAAAGAATTTTGAAGTTTGTATTTCTGATAATGCTACCAAAATAAATTTATATAAGATTATTAAACCTTTTAAAAAAAAAATTTAAAATTAATTATAAAAAGAATAAAAAAAATTTAGGTTTTGCAATGAATGTTTTAAAAGTTTCCCAAATGGCTGAAGGCAAGTTTATTTGGTTTTTAGGAGATGATGATCTCTTAACAGCTAATTCAATTAATTACCTTATTAAATTAATTAAAAAAAACAAAAATATTAATTTTTATTGGATAAATTCGTACTATTTAGACGTATCTTTTTTGAAAAAATATCCATTTCCTTTTGATATAAAATATTTACCTAATAATTTAAAAACACATTCTCCCTTAAAAAAAAATAAAATTATGAATTTTTATGAACTAATAGATCATAGACTGTGTTTTGATTTTTTATTAGGTTTTTATGTAAATTGTTTTAACCGTGAAATGTGGAATAAAAACTTACATGTTTTGGACAAAAAAAAAATGATGGACACTAGGGTATGGTCAAATTTAGACAATACAGCTTTTTTTATAAAAGTTTTTTGTGAAGCTTTTGGTAAGTCCAAAGCATATTTTTGCTCTAAGGCTCTGAGTGTAAACTTAAGTGGAGTTAGAGAATGGAAAGATTTATATCCTTTAGTTGAAATAGTAAGACTGCCTGAGGCACTAGATTACTATAGATCTAAAGGTTTAGGATTTTATCAATATATTTACTCTAAAAATTATTCTATGAGAAATTTTTTTAATTTTTTTTTTAAAATTTTAATTTCTGGAAAAAGAGGTGGCTTACATTATGTGAGTTTTACTAATCATTTTCTTAAAAATTTAATTTATCCATATGCTTGGCTATCAATTATCTTCTTTATTTTTAGAAAATTTAAAATATTTTTATTGAAAGGAAGTTTAAAATGAACATCAAAGATGTCTTAATTACCGAGCTTAAAATTATTAGTGATCAGAGGGGCAAAGTCATGCATATGATGCGTAATGATAGTAGTGTTTTTAAAAGTTTTGGAGAAATTTATTTTTCAACAATCTATAAGGATGCCATCAAAGCCTGGCACTTACACAAAGAAGCAACATTAAATTATGTTTGTATCAGTGGAAAAGTAAAATTAGTTTTATATGATGATAGAGCAAATAGTATTAGCAAAGGCATTTATCAGGAAATAATCTTAACTCCTAAAAAATATTTTCTCGTAACGATACCACCAAATATTTGGAACGGTTTTAAGGGGATGGAAGATGGAGAGTCTATAATTGCAAATTGTTTAAATCTACCCCACAATGAAAAAGAGATGGTAAGAGAAGATCACTTCAATAAAAAATTTCAATATGATTGGAAAAAAAATTAATGAAGGTAGTAATTTTAGCTGGTGGACTTGGTACTAGAATACCAGAATATTCATCTAAGATTCCCAAACCAATGGTTAAAATAAGAAATAAACCAATTTTAATGCATATAATTGAACACTATATTAAACATGGATTTAAAGAATTTTATTTAGCCCTTGGCTATAAGAGTGAGATTATAAAGAACTATATTAGAACAAAAAAATTAAACCAAAAAACTAAAATACATTTAATAGATACTGGCAAGAATACGATGACTGGAGGGAGACTTAAAAGGTTAAAAAAATATATTAATGATGATACCTTTATGATGACTTATGGAGATGGTTTATCAAATATCAATTTAAAAAAACTATTAAGATTTCATAAAAAAAATAACAAATTAGTGACTTTGACGGCTGTAAGACCTCCAGCAAGATTTGGTGCAATAAAACTAAAAAAAAATCTTGTAAATTATTTTAAAGAAAAATCAAAAATGGATGAGGGCTGGATTAATGGCGGTTTTTTTGTAATAGAACCAGAATTTCTAAAATACATAAAAAATGATGGCACTTATTTAGAGAGGGAACCATTGGAGATATTAACAAAAAAAAAACAATTATCAGCTTTTAGACATGAGGGCTTCTGGCAATGTATGGACACAAAAAGAGATAAAGATAGACTGGAAGAAATATTTAAAAGAAAGAAAAAAAATTATTTAAATAGAACTTAAAAACTCTTATTGATAGAGGGTTGAATAATCAATTTTTTACCTGATAATATAGTTTAAAATTGATTTTAAAATAGCTTGAAAATAATAGATAATTAGAGATTGGAATTAAAGATTGCCTAGATATAAACTTATTTTAAATTTAAAAGACTAAGAATCTTTAAAACAAATAAATGAGCACTCCAAAAATAAGTGTAATAGTTAACTTCTATAATGGTGAGAAATATTTAGACAAATGTTTAAATAGTATAATTAATCAAAATTATAGAAACATAGAGATTATTTTATGGGATAACTGCTCAGATGACAATTCATATAAAAAAATTAGGAATTATACTGATGACAGGATTAAGTATATTTTTAATAAAAAAAAAGTACCATTATATAAAGCTAGGAATGATGCTTTATTAAGCTCAAAAGGACAATTAATTGCATTCTTAGACTGTGATGATTGGTGGGATGAAAATTACTTGTCCTCAAGAAAAGAATTTTTTTATGATAAAGAGTTAGATTTTTTTTATAGTAATGCAAATTTTTTTTATCAAAATGTTAAAAAATCAAAAATTTATAAAAAATATCAATTACCACAAGGATATATTTTTGATTATTTAAGCAAGGATTATTTTTTAATAATTAGTGGTATTATTTTTAGAAAAAACATATTTACAAAATATGGTTTATTCAATGAGAATTATAATATTATAGGGGATTATGATTACTTATTAAAAATCTCTAAATTTTGCAAAGCTCATTCTATAAATGAACCTTTGTTGAATTATAGAGTTCATGAAAAAAATTTTTCAAAACTTAATAGTGAAATGTTTTTTATAGAGTATAAGGACTGGTTCGATCACAACTTACATAAAGATAAAGATTTTTTAAGAAACATCAAATATTTTGAAAAAAAACTCAGTTATCTAGAAATTTCTCATTTGCTATTAAATGATAAAAAAAATTTTAACCTTATAAAAAAAATATTGAAGTATAAGTCAATTATTGGAAAAATAAAATTTATAATATTATTTTTGACTCCAAAAAAATTTTTTAAATACCTAAAAAAATGAAAAATTATTTAATTTTCTCAAATGATGAAATTTTTTTAAAAGAAAAAAAATTTTCTTCTAATTCAAATGACACAGTAAATATTATTGAGTCAATAAATAAAAAATTTGAAATATTTCTATTCTCTAAAAATTCAAAAAAAAAATTTTCTTTTTATAAAAAATTACAAAATAAAATTATTAGACTTGATTATCAAAAAATTTTAAGTTTAAAAAAACAAAAAAATTTAAAAATATTTATGATTTCTTTAACTTTAAGAAATTTTATTAATTTTATAATTATAATGTTATTCGTAGGTAAAATTCCTGGCTATTTGTATCTAAGAAGTGATGGACATAAAGAATATAAAAAAAAAATTGGTTTTATTGGTTATTTATTTTACGATTTATTATTGAGTTTTTTAAAAAGAAATTTAGAAGTTATCTCAGTTTCAAGTAAAATTTATCATTCAAGTAAAAAAATGATAATTTTTCCTTCAGAATTAGATAATTTTTGGTTTTCGAAAAGAAAAAAAGCTGTAACTACTAAATCTATAAAGTTGTTATATGTGGGCAGAATTAAAGTCGAAAAAGGTATTTTTTCATTAATTAAATTATTAAATAATTCTAACTTTGATTATAAATTATCAGTAGTTGGTGGTGAAAAAAATTTTAGAGAAAGCTCTAAAATAACTTATTATAAACAGGTTTCCGAAAAAAAAAAACTTATCAAATTGTACGATGATCACAATATATTTATACTACCCTCTTTTACTGAGGGAGCCCCAAAAGTAATATTAGAGAGTCTTGCAAGGTTAAGACCTGTGATTATTTTTACAGAAATAAAACATGTTAAATTAAATTTAAAAGGAATTTTTACTTGTAAAAGAAAAAGCTCTAGTTTAGAAAAAAAAATTCATTACATATTAAATAATTATAAAGAAATTCAAAAAGAAATGAAAAAAAATACTTTACCAACTAGAGAAAGTTTTCAAAAAGAATTAATAAATATTTTAGATGATAAGAATCAATAACAGAAATTTAATTTTGTTAATATGTATGTTTCTTCCACTCTCATATATTCCTGGTATATTTGTTACAGAATTATCAGCTTTAATTTTAATAATTTACTTTGTATTCAAAAATAAAAGTTTAGAGTATTTTCAAAATAATCTAATTATCGCCTTTATTATTTTTTCAATTTATATTGCTGTAGTTGCGATTGTTAAAATTGATCACAATGATCTTAAAATTTCATCTATATTTTATTTTAGATACACAATATTGGCATTATCAATCTGTTATGTATTAAACTTCTCTAGAAATAATTTGATTGAAACAAAAAATACTCTTTTAATTATTTACTTTTTATACCTGTTTATATTTTTTGACTCTTTTTATCAGTTTTTAATAGGAAAAAATTTATTTGGTTTTGAGCTAATTAATGAGAGAGTCTCAGGTATATTCGGTACAGAATTAATATTAGGTAGTTTTTTAATTAAAACTTTACCATTACTTCTTTGGTTAACTTTTTATTTTAAGTTCGATCTAAAAAAAAATAAGTTATTTTTAATATTTTTTTTTAGTTTTTTTTTAATTACAATTTATCTTTCGGGTGGAAGAACATCATTTGCATTGATGATGATTTCTATTATTCTAATTATTTTTTTTATTAAGCCATTAAAAAAAATATTTTTGTATTCTTTAATTGGACTAATTTTCTTTATTTCGCTTACATCTTTAAATGTTTTTGGAAAGTCTGTAATATTTGAAAGGATGGTAAAAAAATCTTTTAATCAAATTACAAACAATCTTTTTCTTGACGGAGACAATATGGTATTTACTCAGGAAAAATTGTCTGACTCAAAAAAAAAAATCACAAAAAATTTAAGATTATTTTCTGAAGAACACCAGGGCCACTACCAACTAGCAATGAATTTATTTTTCCAAAACCCTGTAGTAGGTGTTGGACCCAAAGGTTTTAGGTTTCATTGTAGAAAAATCAACTATAATTCTGAAATTGGTATTTGCTCAACTCACCCTCATAATACAGCTATACAAATATTATCTGAAACTGGTTTTATAGGATTTTTATTCTATATTACTTTCCTTTTTTTTATTTTTTTTAATTTATTAAAATTTTGGAAAAAAAAAATTAGACTTTTATGAAAAAAATGGTTTTTTAGTCATTTCAATAGGGCTTTTAATTTATTTATTTCCATTATTACCTAGCGGAAATTTTTTTAATAACTGGATATCTTTAATATTATTTAATTATTTAGGTTTTTATTTGTATTCATATAATATTCTAAAAAAAAATGATTAATTTTTATTTAATATTTGTTTTATTAAATTTAGTTATTTTTTTTAATTTAAAAAAAATTTCAAAAATTTTAAATGTCTTTGATGTTCCTGATAAAAAATTAAAGACACACATTAAAAGAACTCCTCTTTTAGGAGGTACAATTTTTTTGATTAATCTTTTAGCACTGTCTATTTATCAATTTATTTTTTTAAAAGAATTCTTATTTTTAGAAAATAATTTTTTTAAGATAAGAGACATTATTGGAATTATATTTTTAATTTCAAGTTTTTATTTTTTAGGTCTCTATGATGATAAAAATAATTTAAATCCTTTTAAAAAAATATTTTTATCTATTATATTTATAATTATTTCAATTACACTTAATAAAGAATTATTAATTGTGAATTTCTCACTTTCTTTTTACGATAGTAAAATATTTTTAGAAAATTTCTCTATAATATTTACAATATTTTGTTTTGTAATTTTGATGAATTCATTAAATTTTTATGATGGTATAAATGGTCAATCTTGTATTTATTTTTTAATTGCATTTTCATATTTATTAATATGTACAAAAAAATACGAATTTTATTTTTTTATTATAATAATTTTAATCTTCTTATTAATTTTAAACTTAATGAACTTGCTATTTTTAGGGGATAATGGAATTTATATTTTATCAATTATTTTATCAATAGCCCTAATATATGAACACAACGTTTATGGAAATATTATTTTCGCAGATGAAATCTTTATAGTTTTGTTTTTGCCGGGGGTAGACTTATTGAGGTTAACAATTTCTAGATTGTTGAAAGGTAATAATCCATTTTATGGGGATAGAAATCATATACACCATTTATTAAATCAAAAGTTTTCACTTTTAAATACTAATCTTATATTGGTAATTTTAGGGATTTTACCAATTATCTTTTTTAATTTCCTTAAATTAAACTTTTTTTTAGTTTCTATTATATTTTTGATTATTTATGGTTTATTAATTCAATTTCTAAAATTTGATGATAAAAAATATAATTATAGGTAAAGATAGTTCCGTAACTAATTTTTTATGTAAATACTTAAAAAATATACATGTATTTTCTGCAAATGAACTAAATGTAAATGAATTAAAAGATAAAATTAAAAATTCAAAAAAAGTAAATTTAATTTTTAATAATTTCTATCCATCGAAAAATTTAAATTCCATAGGTATTAAAAATTACAAAAAATTTTGTGAGTTGTCCTTAGAAAAAATTTTTCTTATTTTTGAAAAAATTCCTTCATCCAAAATTAATAAGATCTTTTATACTAGTAGTGCATCTGTTTATAGAATTTCAGAAAATTTGAATTATCAAGATAAAGATAATTTCAATAGGGAATTATACTCCTCTTTTAAATTAGCTGCGGAAAAATTGATTTTAAATTATGCGAAAAGTAAAAGAAAAGAATATTTTATAATGCGTTTATTTAATACTTATGGAAAATCTTCTGATGAATTTTCTTTTATTGAGAAAATTATAAAAGCAAAAAAAAATAACAAAAAAATATTTCTTATAAATAATGGGAATTCAATAAGGGATTTTATTCATTTAAAAGATGTTGCCAAAATTTACAAAATATTTGCTGAAAAAAAAATTAATAAAGGAATTTATAATCTTGGAACAGGAAAAGGATATTTAATAAAAGATGTAGTAAATTTTCTTAACTTTTCAGAGTCTAAAATTATCAGAAAAGAAAATATAAATGAATTTCACAATTCTATTGCGCAAAATAAAATTTTGATACATGAATTGAAAAGTTATAAATTTTTTGACCTTGGGTTATATTTAAAAAGAAAATTAAAAATTAAAAGAAAAAAAATCCAACCTGTAATCAGTCATGAGAACTATTTAAATAAAAATATAAATAACGGTGTTATAATTTATGGTGCAGGCTATGCTGGAAAACAGATTTATAGTGAATTAATAAAGAATAATGAAGATGTTCTTTTTTTTGTTGATGATAATTTAAAATTACAAAATACTAGATATCAAGGTACACCCATAATAAGTTATAGGAATTTAATTAATCTAAGTAAACATTACAGAATTAAAAAGGTTTATTTAACTATTCCATCTTTAGATAAAAAATCTTTAGATAAGATGATCAAAAAGATAAAATTAAATTTTTTTGATGTTCGCTATCTTCCAGAAAAAAAATTTTTAATTTCTGATAAAATCGATATCCAAGATTTTAATATTAATCAAATAAATTCAATATTAGATAGAAAGCAAATTAAATTGAGAAAAATAAAAAAACTATCCAACAAAACTATTTTAGTAACTGGCGCTGCAGGAACAATTGGTTCAGAAATTTGTAGACAATTGATTCAGCAAAATGCTAAAAGAATAATCGGTGTAGATAAGTCTGAAATTGGTATTTATAATCAACAAAAAAAAGTTAATAGAAAAGAAATTTCTTTTCATTTGCTTGATGTAAATGATACATATTTTTTGGAAAAAATTATAAAAAAGTATAATGTACAAATTATTTTTCATGCCGCTGCATACAAGCATGTAAATATCCTCGAAAATAATATATTTATAGCAGTAAAAAACAATATTTTAGCAACATATAATATTTGTAAATTAGCTAAGCAAAATTTTTGTGAAATGATTTTTATATCTACCGATAAAGCTGCTAATCCAATTTCTGTACTTGGATATACAAAAAAAGTTGCAGAAAAAGTATGCGAACATTTTAACTCAAAAATTAAAAATAATAAAAAGATTAAAATAGTTAGATTTGGTAATGTTTTTGGTAGCTCTGGATCTGCAATAAATAATTTTATTGATAAAATTAATACCGAAAGTCCAATAGAGATAACAAGTAAAAACGCTTCAAGATACTTTATGACTGTTTTAGAAGCCTGCCACCTTGTTTTAAAAACGACCTCAATTTACTCCAAGCAAAACATTTTTATTTTAAATATGGGAAAACCAATCAATATTCTTAATCTAGCTGAAAATCTAGCAAGAATTAAAAAAAAAATTAATAATAATTATATTTTTAGATATAAAGAAGTAGGATTACAACCAGGTGAAAAATTAAGAGAAACTCTCAAAGATAAAAAAGAAATTTTACAAAAAAAAAGTAAAGAAATTTTTACAGTTTCTAATAAAAGTACTGATATAAATAAATTTGAATTCTATTTTAAAACATTAAATCAATGTTATTTAAAAGGTCAAAAAAAAGGTTTAATTAAAGCATTAAAAAATTTAACAAAATTTTGTTAAACAATTTACTAAGGTTTATATTCTTAGTATGAAATAAATTGATTTTTATTTGATTATAAATTAATAAATAATTTATCTTAATGATAAAATGATAAAATGATAAAAAATAAAAAAATATTAGTTGTTGGTGCAGGTGGTTTTATTGGAGGTCATCTAATAAATAGACTATTACAAAATAGAAATAACTTGATAGCAGCTGATATTAAGCCAAAAGAATATTGGTTTCAGGATTTTGAGGAAGTTGAAAATCATTATTTGATGGATATGAAAGATATAAATAATTGTAGAAAAGTTACAAAGGGCGTTGATTATGTATTTAACATGGCTTGCAATATGGGTGGAATGGGATTTATTGAAAACAATAAAGCTGAATGTATGCAATCAGTATTGATAAATACCAATTTACTTATCTCGTGCAAAGAAAATAAGATTAAGAAGTATTTTTTTTCTTCTAGTGCTTGTGCATATAATAAGTCCAAACAACAAAAAGCTAATATAGAGGGATTAAAAGAGGATGATGCATATCCTGCTGATCCAGAAGATGGATATGGATGGGAGAAATTATTTAGTGAGCGCATGTGTAGGCACTTTATGGAAGATTATAAATTACCAGTACGGGTAGCTAGATATCATAATATTTATGGGCCTTATGGTACATTTGATGGGGGAAGGGAAAAAGCTCCAGCAGCATTGTGTAGAAAAGTTATTAAAGCTAAAAAAAATAATGAAAAAAAAATTGAGGTTTGGGGAGATGGCATGCAAACCAGAACATTTTTGTATATTGATGATTGCATAGAAGGAACTCTTAGATTATTTGAATCTGATTATACCGAGCCAGTCAACATAGGAAGCGATGAACAAGTTTCAATCAATAAAATGATTGAAATAATAGAAGATATTTCAGACACTAATAAGTTCGAACGTGTATATCAGCTAGATAAACCTAAAGGAGTACGAGGAAGATCTAGTAATAATGACCTGGCGAAAAAAATTTTAAAGTGGAGTTTTAAAATCAAGTTAAAAACAGGTTTGAAAAAAACTTATGACTGGATAGATAGCGAAGTAAGTAAACATGGTTCGAATTTGAACAGATATACTAAATCTTAAAGTTCTAAATTAGTATAGTATTATCAAAATAACTTAATTATAATAATTAGATTACCTTCTTATGATTAGTAAAATAGTTTTTAAAAAAATTAAATTTATCAATTTAAATTATAAAAATTTTAATGAATATGTTGTGAAAAAAGGCTTATTCGTTTTCCCCTCTGGTCCAGCTTTAGCAAATATTAATGTGTTCAATCAATACTATACTTCAATAAAAAAAGCAGATTACGTATTTTTTGATAGTGGTTTTTTTGTTCTTTTACTTAAAATATTTAAAAATATTAATGTTTATAAATTTTCTGGCTATAAATTTTTAAATTTATTTTTTGACTATTTAAAAAAAAATAAAAAAAAAAGAATTTTCTGTATTGATCCTAATTTAACTTTTTCAAGATCAAACAGAAAGTACATTAAGAAATTAGGAATAAAAAAAATATATAATTATATTGCACCCAATTATGATGTAGATACTTTATCTGACGAAAAACTTTTAAAATTGATTATAAAATTTAATCCCAATTATATTATCATTAATATTGGTGGTGGAACTCAAGAGGTTTTAGGATTTTATATTAGAAAAAAATTAAGGATAAAAAAAACTATTTTTTGTACAGGTGCTGCTATTTCTTTTTTTACTAAGGACCAAGCACCCATAAGTGATTTTATTGATAAGTATTACTTAGGCTGGTTATTAAGATTACTTTTTAATCCAATGATTTTTTTAAAAAGATACATTGCTGGACTAAAATTAATTCCAATGGTCATATTTAATAAGATAAGAGTTATTAACTGAAAATTTTGAGAGCTATTTAATGTTTCTAGTTGAGTTATTAATATTTGTTTTATTTACAATTATTTTGTCCATATCTATATCAGGTTATGGAAGTCTTTATCCAATTAAAATAAGAGGAAATTTTTTTTTAGATATCCTTTTAGGATTTATAATAATTTCTTTTTTAATAACAATTTTTCATTTTTTTTTTAAAATTAATTTATTTGTAAATATCTTAATTTTTTTAATTGGATTAATTATATTTTTTAAAAAAAATAAATTTTTTTATTTTTCAAAATTTGCTAAAAAAACTTATATTCTAAATATTGCAATTTTCTTACTATTGATTCCAATGTTTATATCACAAAAATATCATGAAGATTTCGGATACTATCATCTTCCTTACGCGTTAGCTTTTTTGGAAGAAAAAATAGTATTTGGTTTTGCAAATATCAATGAACCTTATGTATACAATTCTATATGGTTAAATCTTTACCCTTTATTTTTCTTAGAAAATAAAAATTTTAATTTTTTAACTTTACCAAGTTTTTTATTATTTTTAAGTTTCATGATATTCTCAATAAATAAAATTCTGGAAAAAAAAAATGTCTACATTAGTGATTTTTATTTAATTACAATTTTGTTCTATTGCTCATTGAAGTTCACAAGAATATCAGAATTTGGTGTTGATTTTCCTGCTACTATTTATTCAATTTTAAGTATTTACTTTTATATTAAATTTTATGAAACTTCTGCGATCCTTGAAAAGAAATCTTTTTTTTATTTAAATCTCATTTTTTCATTTTTTTCGATTTTAATCAAACTAAGCACTATTCCAGTTATAATTTTACCAATTTATTTATATTTTACTAATTTTAAAAATTTAAAGTTTTGTATTTTTGAAAATAAATTTTTGGTAATTTATTTTCTTTTAACTGCTTTTTTTGTTCAACAATTTATTTATACAGGCTGTATTTTATTTCCCACCAATTTTACATGTTTTAATGTAGGTTGGTTTAATCCTGAAAATATAAATTTATCTAAAAGACTTGAATTGATGAATAAAAGTTATTCATTAGCTAGAAACATTTATCCACCTGAAGAATATTTAAGTAATTTTACATGGTTTTCCTTCTGGTTTAAAAGAAATTTGAATGAAATACTGGAACATTTAATGACAATGGTAGTACCACTATTATTATTATTTTTATTTTCCAAAAAAAAAAAAAATATACCTTTAGCATTTGACAAAAAAAAAGTTCTTCTATTTTTCTCTATTTTAAGTTTGTTTTTTTGGTTAAACTTTTCACCTGTATTTAGATTTGCAATACATATTTTTATTACTTTAGTGTTTTTATTTTTTTTAAATTTCTTTATTTTAAGAGAATTTTCAAAAAAAAAATTCACTGTATTTATTGTGATTTTTTTAATATTTAATTTTTCAAAAAATATTAAAAGGATCTACGATTCAGAAAAAACGTTCTTAGGTATACAAAAAATAGAAAATAAATATTTGTTTAATAAAGATAATAGTAATGAATATGCAAGCATCTATTATCCTGATGTTAAAAAAAATATTAAAAAAAATGGGTGGCAAGGTATACTTTGTTGGAATACACCTTTTATTTGCTCATCAAAAAAGCTAATTATAAATAAAAAAAATGGATATTTGATAATTAATGAATTAAAAAATAAAAATGATTAATAAAGATACTGTTAAACTTTCAATAATAATTCCATGTTATAATGAAAAAAATACAATTGATATTATAGTTAAAAAAGTAATTGAAAGTTTAACTAATTATAATTTTTTAAATTATGAAATTATTATAGTAGATGATCACTCAAAAGATGGCACAATTGAAGTTATTAAAAGTTTAAAAAATGAAGAAAAAATCAGTGCTTATTTTCATGAAATTAATTCAGGTAAGGGTGCAGCAATTCAAACAGCGCTTAAAAATGTTACAGGAGATATTATTATCATTCAAGATGCAGATTTAGAATATGATCCTTTTGATTATAATAAGTTATTAGTTCCCTTTTTTGAGACAAATGCAGATGTTGTGTATGGTTCTAGATTTTTAGGAGGAGGCAAATATGTTAGAATTCATTTTTTTTGGCATCATTTAGCAAATAAAATTTTGACCTTTATTTGCAATCTGTTTACAAACCTAAATCTTACTGATATGGAAACTGGGTATAAAGTTTTTAAAACAGATGCTTTGAAAAATATTTCTCTCAAGGAGAAAACCTTTTCATTTGAACCTGAAGTAACTATTAAATTATCTAAAAAAAAGTATAAATTTTTTGAGGTTCCAATCACTTACAATGGAAGATCTTACCAAGAAGGAAAAAAAATAGGACTTAAAGATGCTGTTATTGCAATAAAAACGATAATTTTGTATTCATTTAAATCTTGAATTCCTTGTAAATTTATCTTTGACTAAAATGTTTCTTTGGGTATAACTACCCCGCCTGGTGATTATAGCGAAGAGGTAATACCCGATCCCATTCCGAACTCGGAAGTCAAGCTTTTCAGCGCCGATGG
>MDTC01246740.1_pt1 | contig 18772 bp, 17 predicted proteins | sample 811181 | NCBI WGS metagenome assembly MDTC01 (sample SAMN05326644, study PRJNA326480) | marine metagenome | isolation source: seawater | place: Pacific Ocean: North | collected 2011
CCCATGCCCCTGCAGTCACTTGTTACCGAGTCTCCCCTTGGCAGAGTTACAAAACTTGCTGAGACCGGCCACCCTGGTGCAAAACAGCTGGCAACCTACTTCGTTGGCCAGGGTGTTGGCTTGATGGACTCAATTCAGTCCACCCGATCTCTTGTCTACGAATTTATGGAAGACTTTCTGCAGGCAAAGGAAAGGTTGGTGGATGCATTTGACGACGAGTAAAGCCATCTCCTGACGAGGCTGAAGGAGCATCGTGCTGATAACTCATATGTCGCCCAGAGCACCAGCCTCTTTCATTGACTGAATTTCACTCTCACTGAAGCCAAGGGTGCGCGCCATTGTTTCATTGTCTGCACCCAGTTGGGGTGCGGCAAAATTGATTACTCCGGGCTCGTTACTGAACTTGATCGGTATGCCAATGTGCTCCCTGCCCTGCTCATCCTCAACTATCATCTCCCTGGCACGCACCTGCGGGTTGTCAGCGCCCTGCCTCAGGTCGTTAACCGGGGCAAAAGCAGCATCCACATCTTCAAACCATTCAACCCACTGCGTCTGCGTCCTGGTCGCGAAGGTTTCCCTGAAAAATGCCTTTACCGGATCCTGATTCGGCCCTGGAGGTGGATTGCAGAACTCAATCAGGTCCGGCCGTCCCATCTTTGTCAGTACAGATTCGGCAAAATGCATTTCCGACGCACCGAGCACAATATATTTGTCGTCTTTAGTCTCATAGATGTTGTACATGGCATAACCACCCCAGATTCGCTCATGTTTAACCTGAGGAGGCTCTTTTTGAGCAAAAACTGCGCCCATACTGTTGGGCAGACAGGCGATCAGTGAATCCATCATGGCGAGATCAATATAGTCACCCTCGCCCGTTTCTTTTCTGCGCAACAGCGCCATGAGCACTGCGGAAAGCCCTGTCATTGCAGTTAGCATGTCCGCACTGGGAATAGCGGGAATGGCAGGTTTGTTATCAAATCCCAGGTTGGCGCTGAGCGTCCCTGCATAGGCCTGTGTAGCAAGGTCATGGGCTGGCTTCCTGACATAGGGCCCTGTCTGACCGAAGGCAGACAATGAGGCATAAACAACCGCCGGGTTGCGTTCCTTAATCGCCTCATAGCCAAGACCCAGTCGCTCCACTACCCCCGGACGAAACGCTTCAATCACTACATCCGATGCCTCGGCGAGTCGCAACGCCATCTCACGGCCCTGATCCTTTTTCAGATTAATCTGTACACTCTTCTTGCCTCGATGCGTATTGGCAAAATAGACTGATACACCATCTCGTATGGGACCGATTTCCCGATTGGGTTCACCACCCCTGATGGGTTCAAGCTTGATGACTTCCGCACCATGATCTGCCATCACCTGCGTCAGCAGTGGACCCGGCAGAAAAAGTGACAGATCAAGCACCCGAATACCTTCTAGTTTCATCGCCTTACAACCTCGCCATTAATTGTCTACTCACAGCAGATTCCTCTCCATCAACCAAAAGTGATGACAAGACGTATTGGTCTTCCAGTACCAAAACGCGTTATCTGCCTAATGATAAGAAATGTAGTTTATATAGAACACGATGTCGATGATGCGCCCAACTGCGAGCCCTGATGGACAGTCTATAGCAGCATTAGGTCTATCTTCACTGGCTCCAATCAGCTGCCTGCACCGTTCAAGAACACCTTGGCACTTGACAGATAAGTTTATATCGACAATACTGTCGATATAAAATGAGACCAGGACTAATGCCCAAAATAGTTGATATCCCTGCCCAGCGCCTGGAGATACTGCTGGCTGCAAAAGAAGTATTTTCCAACAAAGGTATCGAAGGAACCGGTATGACACATGTCGCGGAAGCGGCTGGAATAGGAAGGTCCAGCATCTATCACTACTTCAAAGATAAGGATTCACTGGTAGCAGCACTTATCCTGGAATTGATGGCGCAGGAGGAAGAACAATTTAGAACTGCACTTGACAAGGATGTGGGAAACCCACTCGGACGGATTATCAATCTTGCCAGCAGACAGTTGGACACTTTTAAGGAGTGGAAGGAAATGGCAGGATTGACACTAGATATGTGGTCCAGACACCAGCAGCAACTCCGCCCCTTCTTCCAGGATATACGCACTCTTCTCGCTGAGCTAATAAGTGAAGGACAGGAAAGTGGTGATATCAATCAACTGGTGGATGCAGAATTCACTTCTGCCTGCATCATCGCAACAATTGATGGTCTGCTGCTGCAATATGTTGTGGACCCTGAAGTTTTTTCAGATAGCAACCGTATCCGCGCTACATTGATTAGCACCATAACCAGGCAACTTCAGCCATGAGTACACTTGCCCTGATGCGCTGGCTTGAAACAACACCGAAGCGTTATGACAAAGGAATGCATTTGTTGACGCTTGGCAGGGTTTCCAGCCTTCGCGACAGGCTGGTGGATATGGCGGTAACCGGGCCGAATTGTCAAGTTCTGGAGATTGGTTGTGGTACCGGCGCTGTCACGGAACTGCTTTCAGATCGTGGCGTTGAGGTTACAGCAATAGATCAGAATCCGGCAATGCTGGAGCTGGCACGACAACGTCTCCAGAATAAGCCTGATACTAATATCACATTTATCGAATGCACGGCTGCAGAGATCGATAGCCTGCCAGAGCAAAGCTATGACGCCGTCATCGCAAGCCTTTCCCTGTCGGAAATGTCACCCAGTGAACGTGCGTTTGTGCTTCACCAGGCCGCCCTGAGACTGAAACCGGGAGGTCGTCTGGTGGTAGGAGATGAAGTCAGACCACGAATCTCATGGCAACGTTTCATTAATCTAATCCTGCGAGCACCCCAGGCACTTCTGGGTTGGCTATTGGTCGGCTCTATCTCACATCCCATTCCAGATCTTGCTGGCGAATTATGCGCCACCGGGCTCAAGGTCGTTCACGAGGATCGATGGCTGCAGGATACATTGGCAGTTGTTACTGCAGCCAAAAACAAATGAGCGAATCTATCCCAGTCTACAAGGCTGGTCTCTATTCACTGCTGCTCGATATTCTGCAAACGGTACTGCGGATGATTCCCTGGTCGACCGAGCCAGGACTATATGCGGTGGGTAACCCTGATTCCGATAGCCCCGTCGTTCTGACCTGCAATTATGACCTTACGGTACGGCAGGTAGCCCGTGTTTTGGCTGAAAATGATGTCTGGCTAGTGGTAGCGCCTTCATCGGGAATCAATGTCTGGTGCGCTGCAGCGGGAGGACATTTCGGTACGCATCAGATAGTGACGGCACTGAAAACCTGTGGGATCGAAGCACAGGTAAATCACCGACGCGTCATTCTACCGCAACTATCTGCGACTGGTGTACTGGCGAGGGAGGTTTCCAAACGCTGTGGCTGGAAGGTTCGCTTCGGCCCAGCTTATGCGACGGACCTGCCTCGTTATCTCGCCACAGGTCAGAAAAACGATGAATCAATGCGCCGGGTGCACTTTCGAGCATTTGAGCGAATGGAGATGGCATTCGCCTGGGGATTTCCAATGGCCCTTGTGGTTGTAATCCTCGTAGCACCTTTCCGTTCGAACTGGTGCCTGCCACTGGCAATATTAATCATCTGTACGGCGCTCGCGATATTCTCACTGTACGATCGAATACCCAGCAAACCAGGGATTACCCTTTCCGCAGTTATAACAGGAATTGCTCTTGCCTGCGTCTGGGCAGCAGGTGGTAACATCGGTGCTCTACTCACAGCGCTCATATTTCCGGGCATCCTGGTGGCTTTACTCACCTTCGACTATCCCGGCAGCACACCGATCGCTGGCGGAGCTCATTTCGAGGAGAGGAACTGGCATATCGTCGTGGATGCAGAGCGCTGTCGCGGTGTTTTTTCTTGTTTTGAAGTATGCCCTGAAGCCTGCTTTACTAAGCAGGATAATCCGCGTTTTATTTACCACAGTTCCCCTGATCGGTGCATCCGTTGTGGCGCCTGCATAGTGCAATGTTCCCAGGATGCACTCTGGTTCGAGGATGAACAGGGTCAGCGGATCGAACCAGAACAAATCCGGCGCTATAAGCTAAATCTGCTGGGACAGCGAACCATCAACACGGAAGACCAGTTCATAAAGCCGCCGGTTTAGTAGCAGCCTTAATCTACTCGGAGATAGTTATGACGCTAGAAGATACAACGGGTCTGAACCGCCAGTTTAACGGTATCACTGAACCCGCCCTCGACTCACTCCGAAAACGTATCGGCGTCCCCATAATAGATTCACTTGAACCCTGGTGTCATGAAGCGACCAGAGACAATATCAGACACTACGCGCACGGCATTGGTGACGATAACCCTTTATGGTGCAACCCAGACTATGCGCACGAAAGTTGCCACGGGGGTATCGTTGCACCACCATCGTTCCTCTTTGCCTGTGACCGAATAATCTCTGGTTATGTAGGGGGTTTGCCGGGTGTCCATGCAATGTGGGCCGGCGCGGATTTTAACTGGCACAAAGTCATTCAGCGCAATGATGAAATTCACACCAAAGCCTGGCTGAAGGAACTGATTCCACACGAAACACAATTCTCAGGAACCGCAATTCAACAGATTTACCATGTTGATTTTTTCAATCAGCGGGATGAACTCATCTGTGACGCTGAAAGCTGGTGTTTCCGAACTGATCGCGATATAGCGAGAGAACGCGGGACCAAGTATGAAGATCTCAAGTCCAGGCCCCACAGAACCTACACCGATGATGACCTGGTTGATCTGTTTCGCCACTATGCCAATGAAGAAATTCGTGGCGCTAATCCACATTTGTTTGATGAAGTCGAAATTGGCGACAAATTACCGGTGATGGCGAAAGGACCCATGACGGTAACGGGTTTTATCGCTTTCGCCCAGGGTTGGGGAGGCCTCTACATTCGGGCCAACAAGCTTGCCTGGCAACAACATCACAACCACGCGGGACTCGGCATCAAGAACAAGTTCGGAATTCCCGATTGTCCGGAGCGAGTCCATTGGGAAAGTGAATTCGCACATACTATTGGCGCGCCAGAGGCTTACGACTATGGACCGGAAAGGTTCTCCTGGATGACTCACCACATCACCAACTGGATGGGAGACAATGGTTTTCTCGTTAACCTAAAGGCCAAGATAAGGCGGCATAACCCAGTGGGAGATTTCCTGCTGATCCATGGTGAGGTGATCGATAAATACCAGCGCGGTGATCAATATCTGGTTGAAATCAGACAACATGCAGAAAACCAGGATGGTGAGCTGTCGATAGAGGGAACGGCGACCATTGCCCTACCAAATGAGTGAACCAAAATTGAGCGAGGAATCAACCTGGTTTCTGACCAAATAGACGACATCGCGCAGGATGCATCCTTCTGGATCGAATGCTCGATATCGGAGTGGATCCGGATTATCTCTTGGCCACCCTCGCGATCATCGTACTTTCGCCCCTGCTAGAACGAATATTCGCCTAGGCAAATCTCTCTGCCTAAACCAGTGCTAGCCAGTGGCTCCTGGTGACCAATGTATCGTCCTGCGTAAAAACCATCAGTTATTTATACTTCGTGACTAATTCCTGTCGTAAACTGATCCGCAAAAAGGAGGCCAGTCAATGAAACCTGTCTGTTTGGTAATGGGTGCCGGTGCAGGCATCGGCGGTACAGTTGGGGTCCGTTTTGCGGCAGAGGGATATCATACCGTGCTGTGCCGGCGCAGTGACGAAGGCGGCCTCAAACAGATGGTGGAAAACATCGCTGCCAAGGGTGGCTCTGCATCCGGTTTTCTGCTTAACGCTATTGAACCAGATGTTATTGAAGAACACGTGACGGCAGTCGAAGAAGAAATCGGTCCAATTGAAGTCGTGATCTTTAACCTCGGTGCCCAGATTGGTGACAGGGCATTGCAGGACACCAGCTACAAGGCATTCGAGATGGGATGGCGCCTCGCCACCTTTGGCCTGTTTCGCCTTGCATCCGCTGTATGCCCCTATATGGAAGAGCGAGGGAATGGCACGATCCTCGTAACATCAGCCACAGCTGCGGTTCGTGGTAATGCCGGCCAACACTCTCATGCTGCGGCTATGGCCGGGCGTCGAATGCTTTGCCAGACGCTAAATGCAGAGTTCGCTGGGAAAGGTATTCATATCGCGCATATTCTTATCGATGGTGCAGTAGACGCACCCGATACACTAGGAAAAATGTTAGGTCCCGAGGGCTTTCAGCAACTGAGGGAGGCCCGGGGCATGGAACATGACGGACTTATGCTCCCCGCGAGAATCGCTGATACCTACTTTCATTTAGCCCAGCAGCATCGATCGACCTGGACCCATGAATTAGATATGCGCTCATTTACAGACCTGCCCTGGTGGAACAACTGACAGCAGGTCCATCGCCCACACCCCATTCGATTGATTGGCCTGGAAAGTGGTGATTGCAGGGTGAGGATCGAAATTTCTAATCAGCAAGTACCGCATTAAAGCCTTCAAAATTAGGGCGGCCAAGGTACATACCCTCAGTACTGGCGCCACCTGCCCTGGCGTGCGATTTTTCGAAATGATCCGATGTGGTCCAATCCATAAAGTGTCGCTCGGTTTCCCATATGACGTGCGTGGCAAACAGGGTGAAATCCTCATTGCTTTCACCGCGCAAGAGGTGGAACTGCTGGAAACCAGGAACTTCTGCTAAGTTTGACTGCCTGTTGCGCCATATGGCCTCAAATTCTTCTTCTCTCCCCGGCGTGATTTTGAATCGGTTCATTGCCACATACATTGCTTGTTAGCCCTCAAATTTAGCTGAGTTTAGTAAGAAGTTATTGCTTTCGGGTAAAAAGCAGCTCTTGTTCAGATGATAATTTTTTGTTGAAATGATAGCCATCAATATCAAATGTTTTGAGATCTCCTACTTCGATAATTCTATTCTTAACTATGTAGGAACTCATGAGCCCTCGCGCCTTTTTAGCGAAATAACTAATGATTTTGTAGTCACCATTCTTGTAATCCCTAAATACCGGTGTAACTACTTCAGCTTCAAGCAGCTTTTGCTTTACCACCTTAAAGTACTCGTTGGATGCAAGGTTTACAATTGTGTGCGATCTAACCGACTGAAGCTGTTCATTCAATTCCAGCGTTATTTTGTCACCCCAAAATCCATATAGGTTCTTACCCCTATCACTTTCATACTTGACAGCCATCTCCAGGCGATAAGGTTGAATAAGATCCATGGGGCGCAACAGACCATACAGGCCCGACAAAATCCGCAAGTGCTTTTGCGCGAATTTGATATCAGAAGCTTTGTAACTAGGCGCATCCAGTGCTGTGTAGACATCTCCTTTAAAAGCCATCAGGGCCGGTTTAGCATTGCTGCCAGTTAAGTTTGTTTGCCATTGTCCAAAACGTCTGGCATTGAGTTCACCCAATTGATCACTGACACCCATTAATTTTGAAAGCGCACTGGGTGAGAGCTTTTTCAGGCCTTTGATCAGCAGATTTGAATCACCGGAAAATTCAGGCCATGTCTCAATGTCTGATTTAACTTCTGTCTCGAAATCAAGGGTTTTAGCGGAAGATATTAGGGCCAGCATCAGGGTTTGGTACTAGTGGATCAGGGATGTACTCAGGTGTGAGTGACTATTGTAGGTAAAAAAAGAGACCATCGCTAGGAGTGGTCGTCTCCTTTCACATCTTTTGCGTTCAGCTGCAGGTATTTCCGCAGAAAGCGATATTGTTCCTTGCTTAGATGCCGAACATTTCGTTTCATATCCTTCATGACACCAATCCATTGATTAGCGAGGTAGTTTTTAGCAGGGATCGCCATGTGACATTGACCACAACTTGCACTGTGGAGCTTTTCTCCATAATTCCAAAGTTTGGCCTCCTCCTCGACCATACCCCTGCTCATAACCCAGGTCTCATAGCTCACTTTATGCCAGGTTTGCTCAGTGTCGGGATCAAGCATTGTGCTATGAACGACGGGCTTTTGCCGTGCTTGCTTTTCAAGTGCTACCGCAAATATTCTTTTGCCTTGCAGCTCATAAATCATTGCATCAACATCTTGTTGCTGCCAGCCATCTACTCGAACTTTGAGCCAATCTCCCGCATTAGCTAAAATAGTCAATTTTGTAGCCGCAAGGATTCGACTTTCTACTTCGCCATGCTTGTTTGAATAACTGTAAACCGTCTCCAACGGGTATACCTTGTCTGCCTGAATATCCGGGTCCATACTTTCTGCAAGCAATTGCTCCAGCAGTTTTTTATATCCACTGCTCCGATCGGGCATTTTATGAACAAGGCCTTTGTGGCAGTCTATGCAAGTCTTGCCTTCTGCCAACCCCTTCGACATGCGCAAACCTGCACTGTGATTGTCAAACTGCGCAAAGGAAAAGGCCTCCTCTCTATGGCAGGAACGGCATTCACGACTATCGTTACCCTCCATGGTTCGCCAAACTCTTTCTGCCATTCGCAGCCGCGACTCTTCATATTTTTCATCTGTGCTCAGGCTACCAACCAGATGCCCATAAACGTGTCTCAGGGCATCCACCTTTGCGACCAATTTAGGGGCCAGATTTTCGGGGAGATGGCAGGAGGAACACTCTGCCCGGACACCGGAAATACTCTTAAAGTGCGCAGATTCTTCGTATTCAAGAAAGGGAGTTTCCATTTCATGGCAGGACAGACAGAACTCCGTGCTAGATAAAGATGGGTGCAAAGCGACTGCGGAAAAAATGAAAGCTGTCACTACTGGCACGGACGCTAGGAAAAGGCTGACTTTTGTAAATCTAGTCAAGCTGTTGGACCCATAGGTAGGCAAGTACGCGCTTCATGGATATGGATCATGCGCCTCTTGGGGGATCAAATGCGGTCACGGGGGGAACCTTGCCATCGAATTTTTCAATTTGAACCAGCGCTGTATTGGCATTACAGGACTGGGAAAGGCTTGATGTCGGCTGGTCCTTTATAAGCGCGTTTGCATGGCCATACTTACACAGGCTGCCTGGGTCGCCTCGAGTCTCCGGGTCATACCAGCCACCTTCACACATTGAAATGACGCCAGGGCGAATATCATCAGTAACTCTGGCGCCGGCGAGTGTCTGTCCCCGGTTATTGAAGATACGAACCACATCTCCGTCCTTAATATTACGCGCTTTGGCATCCCCGGGATTCAGTGTTACCGGTTCACGGCCTGCAACGCTGTAAAGAGCCCTCAAAGAGCCTGACTGATTGTACTGGGAGTGCATTCGGTATCTTGGGTGGGGACTCACCATATGGAGCGGGAACTCATCTGCCAGGGGAGAACGAAGCCACTCAAACGGTTCATACCACCGGGGGTGAGGCCCGCAGTCTTCATAACCCATTTTTTCAATATTCTTGCAATAGATTTCGATCTTTCCGGACGCGGTACCCAGGGGCTCCAACAGCGGGTCTTCACGAAAATCACCATGCTGCACAAAATCAACGTCATGCTCATCAACAGGAAACTCAATGGGTTCGGCCTTGTCCCAAAATTCTGCAAATCCAGGCATTTTGAAACCGCTATCTTTTGCCCTTTTTCGAGCGACATTGTATGAGTCTTCGATCAGTTCCATGGCAGTTTTGCCCATGGTAAATTCTTCCTCAATGCCAAGAGCCCTGGCAATTTCGGTGAATATTGCAAAAGGTTCTCTGGATTCGTACAGGGGTTCGATAGCTGCCTTAATCGGAACAATCGCTACGCCTAGTGGATCACTGTCAAGATCATTACGCTCTAGTGCTGTGCAGACAGGTAATACAATATCCGCCATCCAGGCGGAAGCCGTCCATGCGATTTCGTGCGTAACGATTGTATCTGGCTTCCTCCAGGCTTTTATCATCTTTGTCCTTTCCTGATGCCGGCTTTGCGGGTTGCCATATTCATTGAAGATCATTTTGATATCAGGGTAAGTAATCTTTGAGCCATTAAAATCGATGACCTTACCCGGACTCAACACGGCATCAGTGGTCCTTGGTGCAGGGATCAGTTCCGGCGCGTCCTCGGGGTATGTGCCATAGTCTAGATAAGGTAGGCTGGGCGCCATTCCCAATGCCGATCCGCTGTCGGGGTAGTTGTGGCCCATGCTATAGCCCCGACCCGGCAATCCAATCTGACCGATCATGGCTGCCAGTGTCACAAGCATCCAGGGAGGCTGTTCTCCATGGTCCGCTCGCTGCAAAGACCACCCAGTGAGTAAAAGGCTGGGCTTTTCAGTGACTAGCCGAGCGATTTCGCGAATCTTTGATGCCTCGACCTCACAAATTGATTCAGCCCATTCAGGTGTTTTGGGTGTGCCATCAGTTTTACCAAGGAGGTATGGAAGAAATTTCTCAAAACCAGTTGTATATTCATCAAGAAATTCTTTATTCACCAGATCGGCTTCATGGAGCTCATACGCCATACCCAGCATCATGGCAACGTCTGTGTTGGGGACGGGCGCAATCCACTCAGCTCCAAATTGGGCAGCAGTCGAGGATCGTTGGGGATCAATGGTGATAATTTTCTTCCCGGCCTTCGACAGTCTATTCATCCAGTCGAGCCCGAACCCCAGGTTTGTTGACTCGCCTGAGTGCAATGTCTTAACCGGATCAATTCCCCAGAAAATCAGCACTTCGGTATTTTCCATCACCGACTTCCAGGATGTTTGCTGCGAATAGACGTCTGTGCCACCGGTGATATGCGGCATAATCGTTTGTGCAGCACCGGTACTATAATCTGTCATACAATCGGTAAAACCACCAAGCAGATAGGCCAGCCGGGACATGCAGCCACCTTCGTAATTGATGCGACCCGAAGTCAGGTATGCGGTTGACGTATTGGTCAGGATGGACGCATTGCCGTGAGCTTTGATAACACGTTTGATTTCTGCGGCAATCAGACCGGTCGCTTTTTCCCAACTGACTCGGACAAATTCTTCACTTCCGCGCGCTTCCCGATTAGCGCCTGGCCCTTTCTCCAAATAACTTTTTCGAACCATCGGATACTTGATGCGCGATGGCGAGTAGACATATTCAGGCAGGCTGGCAGCCACTGCATTGTCATGAAATGATGACCTATAGCCGCGAGCGGAAACCAACTGTCCATTCACCGTCTTGGTGTGGACCGGGCCATGCCAGGAGAAACTAAAAGAGGTCGATTCTATGTCATGAGCGATGGCATAGGGTGTCAGCGTTGGTGACAAGATAGTACCAATGCCAGCAGCACCGGTTATTTCCATGAATCTGCGCCGTGAAATACGGGCTGGGGTCGTGTGTTTCTTTTTAGCCACGAATACCCTCCTCTGGAATGGTTCTGTTGGCGACAATCACTGGATTCTTACCGGTCAAATGGATACAGGAAATCTGGAATCGACAAGGCCGCTATAAATGCTAGCGTCTTTTATCACCTACGAATAGCAAATAATACTGTGCGTATAGGTCGAAAATGTATGTCCGGGGACACGCTGGGAAATATCTAGTTCCTGGGTGCCAGCAGAAAATCAAGCAGCCAGAGTCCGGAGAGTACCAGAGCGCAAGCCACTGGTAACAAATAGAAGGATTGGAAGGATAGATAGCTGACGAGGCTTGCGGACTCTGCGTAGGCTGAATAGCCAACAGACCCCACTATTGCCAGTAACAGCGCAGCTACACCCAGCAATGTTGATTCAACCAGTGCCGTACGCCTGGCAATCTCAACTTTTATCGCGACAATCCGCTGCATCACGAGCCAGGAGAAGTTGCTGGCTAATACCGGAGTCTCTTGCTTGAATTGCTCCGCCAGATAATCGTCTGTGTTCATGTAACATCTCCCTCTGCCAGGAGTTCGGATAACCCTGGATTGGATCTGGTAAGGCTGGATTGTAGCTTGTTTCTCACCCGATGAAGAATGCTCTTTATGGTACCGGCCGGCCGATGATTTCGGCTATATCATCCACAGTCTGATCCTGGCAATAAAACAGCATCATCACCGAGCGCTCCTCTAGCTTTAACTTCTTCAGTTCAATATCCAGAATCGCCTGAATTTGCTCGTCATCGGATACCGCTTCCAGTGATCGAGCGCCGGAATCAATATCCTCACTGAACTCACCGAGGGGGAGCTTCTTTTTCCGGTTAAATGACAGAGCAGTCCTGTAGGCAATCCTGTACAGCCAGGTCGTAAATCTTTCCTCGAAGCGATACTGTTTCAACTTGAAGTAGACCTTAACGAAAGTGTCCTGACAGACTTCTTCCCTGTCTTCCGGGGAGGACACTATCCGCCAGATAAAGCGCGACACAGAGTCCTGATACCGTATCACTAGCCTTTGGTAGGCCATATCGTTGCCACCAAGTACTTCCCGTATGAGTTCATCATCCGGTTCCAGCCTCACGATATTTCCACGTTGATTTTGGGCATTCATCACCATTGGACTTGCTGAACCAGGATCTGGTTGCAAAAATATAAACAAAAATGCAACCGAATGCCTGCTCCGAGCTTCTAACAGGACAATATCATCGAAAAAGGAGCCAGATATGGCTGATGAACTAATACCAATAACCCTGTTTGTAGGAATGTACTGGATGATCGCCTATATGACACGTGTTCTCTCGGATAACCGTGTACGCCGGGAACTCATCAATGTAAATGCCGACGCTGCGACTATAGAACACCTGTTCCTGAAGGCAAAAGATGAAAACCCAGGCACAAGCCTGAAATGGGGCATTGTGGCTGTCGCTATTGGCGGTGCTCTGGTTGCGATTCATCTACTTGGCCTGAGCGCTGAAGATCCTCTCACCTATGGTGCAATATTTCTCGCTGGAGGCAGTGCCCTGCTGGTACATTACGCGCTGATCAGGTCAACTGATACAGGGGAGTAACAAAGTAGCGATGATGACGGCAGCAACGCTGCCTATGTCTCTTTAGGGCGAGCTTTGGAACATATGAATGTCAATATACTTGATGTCCACGGTGCTGGTGCCCAGAGAAGTGATGACAAGGTGGATGTGGCCAGTGAGCCGGGTGCGGGCTCAGCAACGGGCGTCAATGGGACCTTTTACTACAAAGGACCTCAGGGAGACATATTGAGGAATAACAGCAAAATCCGCTGCATACGGAATTAGAAGACTGGCTGGGGGATCTGTTAACCACAGGACCGCACCAACTGTTCATTTCAGACGAGTAGAAAACCTCTCCCTCAATAAATATCTCAATGATATGATGATTGCTCACCGGATCAGACAACACCCAGCTACTGCTCAAAGTAGAAAGATCCAGTCGGGTTCTTTACTTATACGATCAACCACAAGGGGAAACACTTGAATTTTGATTTTTCAGACCAAGAGAAGCTGATTCGCGACCAGACCGGACGCTTCCTCGGTGACAACTGCAAGTCAGAAGAAGTTCGCAGAGTACTTGAAGGGAACGATTCCTATGCCAGAGAACTCTGGAGCGGACTAGCCAATATGGGACTGATGGCCACGGCGATACCGGAAGCCTATGGAGGAGTTGGCGGTGGATATCTAGGCCTTTGTGTCATCGCCGAGCAGTTGGGTGCCCACCTGGCCCCGGTTCCCATGTCTTCCTCAATCTATCTCGCGGCTGAAGCAATCACGCTTTACGGTGATGAATCCCAGAAAGAAACCTGGCTGCCTAAATTGGCAACTGGAGAAACGATCGGAACACTCGCTGCTGTCGAAACCGTGCAGGAAATGACGCCTGAATCCATTAACGTCGAATCGGATGGAAAAACAATTTCCGGCACTAAGCTAATCGTACCGGATGGCGGTATTGCCGATATCGCTGTCGTACTTGCCAGGTCCACAGACGGCCTCAGCATGTTTATCGTTGATCTAAACGAAGGCGCCGTTAGCAGAACTAACGTCGATACAGTCGACCCCAGCAAGAACTCAGCCTCAATCACCTTCAACGGCGCCCCGGCAGAGCTTCTTGGTGAGGCGGGAAATGGCTGGAGCATGCTGCAGGATATCTACGATCGTGCAGCGGTCCTGTTCGCATTTGAACAGATCGGTGGTGCACAGAAGGTGCTGGATATGGCAGTCGACTATGCCAAACAAAGGTTCGCGTTTGGCCGGCCGATAGGATCTTTTCAAGGACTGAAGCACATGATGGCCGATATGTATGTCGCTCTGAAACTTGCTGAATCAAATTGTTTCTATGCTGCCTGGGCGCTGGCAAACAATGCCGCGGACTTAAGTACAGCAGCGGCGACTGCAAGGGTTTCAGCGACCCAGGCATTCCAGCTCTGTTCCAGGGACAATATCCAGGTTCATGGCGGTATGGGCTTCACCTGGGAAGTCGATTGTCACCTGTTCTATCGTCGTTCTAACTATCTAACATTGGTGCTAGGGGGTTTGTCCGTGTGGGAAAACCGGCTAATCGAAAGTCTTTCCGCCAGTAAAGCAGCCTAGGAGGCAACATGGATTTTAGTGATACCAGAGAAGAAGCAGAATTCCGCCAGGAAGCTCGACAGTGGCTTTCAGAAAATGCACCGACGCACCTAGAAGAAAGTTTGGCCTCCAGCGGCTTTGGCAGAACGAACACTGGTGACAATGACCCCCTGGCGGAAGCCAAAAAGTGGCAGAAGAAAAAGTCAGAAGCTGGCTGGGCATGTATTCAATGGCCAAAGGAATACGGCGGCCGTGGTGCGACCCCGATTCAAAGTGTTATCTGGAACCAGGAGGAAGGCATTTACGGGAGACTATCGGCTACTTTTATCATTGGCCACGGCATGTGTGGTCCAACCGTCATGGCTTATGCGTCAGAAGAATTGAAACAAAAATATTTGCCCAAATTATCCAGCGGCGAAGAAATCTGGTGCCAGCTATTCTCAGAACCTGCGAGTGGTTCAGATCTGGCGGGCTTACGGACCAAAGCCGAGAAGGACGGCGATGAGTGGGTCATCAATGGTCAGAAGATATGGACCTCCGGTGCACAGCACAGTGACTACGGTATATTGATTACCAGGACAGATCCGGAGGTGCCCAAGCACCAGGGACTAACGATGTTTATCCTCAATATGAAGGCTGAAGGTGTTGACGTTCGACCGATCAAACAAGCCAATGGTGACAGTGGATTCAATGAGGTTTACTTCGAAAATGTTCGAATTACAGATGATCACCGCCTCGGGGCCGTCGGTGGTGGGTGGCAGGTTTCACTCACCACTCTAATGAACGAGAGACTGGCCATCGGCGGTGGAATAGCAACCGGCTATCCTGAAATAAAGGAATTACTCGAATCACTGCCCCTTGCCGGAGGCAAAGCCATCGATAACCCTGCAGTTCGGTCAAAGCTGGCAGACTGGCATTGTAAGGCTGCCGGTTTAAAAAATACTGCATCAAGGGCTATAACAGCCTTGTCCAAGGGCGATACCCCTGGGCCGGAAAACTCAATCGGCAAGCTGGTTGCAGGCAGCATGATGCAGGATGTCGCAAAATTTGCACTAGACCTCCAGGGACTGGGTGGAATCATGATGGATCCTGAAGTAGCAGAAGGAACTGCCCGCTTCCAGGCAATGCTCATGCGCTCGCCTGCGGTACGCATAGAAGGGGGTACTGACCAGATCCTGCGCAATATCATTGCTGAGCGAGTGCTGGGCTTGCCTGCGGATATGCGAGCTGACAAGGGATTGCCTTTCAACAAAATTCCAAGCGGCAACTGAGCCCTTTTTCTTGCAGCGCCTTTGACCAGGCTAAGGCCTTTGTCCTATTCCGCCTGTATCCTGCCCTACTCTTCCGCCGGCTTGTCGAGGACAGGTTACAGGTCGAACTGAATACCCTGGGCAAGTGGCAGTTTAGATGAATAGTTTATTGTGCAGGTGCTTCTGCGCATATAGCCTTTCCACGCATCAGAACCAGATTCCCGGCCACCACCCGTATCTTTTTCCCCCCCAAAGGCACCGCCAATTTCCGCACCGCTGGTGCCGATATTGACGTTCGCTATGCCACAGTCACTGCCCACAGCCGAGGTGAATAGCTCTGCTTCACGCATATCGTTAGTAAATATTGAAGAAGAAAGGCCCTGCGGCACATCGTTGTTCGCATGGATGGCATCTTGTAAATCAGCGTACTTGAACAGGTACAAAATCGGAGCAAATGTTTCCTCCTGGATATTGCCTATGCTCTCGGGCATTTCTACCAGCGCTGGCTGGACGTAGTAGCCTTCGGCACATCCATCAACTGCAACCTTCTCACCGCCATGAACGCGAGCGCCAAGCGATGAGACTTTGGTGAGGACATCCTGCATCATCGTGTGGGCTCGAACATCGATGAGTGGGCCAACCAGTGTTTCAGCATCAAGGGGGTTCCCAATTGTCACGCTGGCATAGGCCTTCTTCAGTCGGGAAACAAGCTCTTCATAAACTGCTTCGTGAATGAACAGGCGCCGGGTAGTCGTACAGCGTTGACCAGCTGTACCAACGGCACCAAAAACAATGCCAGCCACCGCCATATCCAGGTCAGCGGTCGGGCAGACCGTAATTGCATTGTTCCCACCCAGTTCCAGGATTGAGCGCCCCATCCTTGCCGCTACTATGGGCGCAACAATTCGACCCATGGCGCAACTACCAGTCGCACTGATAATAGGGACTCGATTATCTTCAACCAGTTGTGTTCCTGTAGAGGCATCACCCAGCAGAACCTGTGCCAGGTGTTCAGGCGCCTCAGCAAATTCCGCTACTGCCTCTTTGAAAATCATTTCACAGGCAAGTGCGGTCAGGGGTGTTTTTTCTGATGGTTTCCATATAACTGAGTCACCACATACCACGGCAAGCGCTGTATTCCAGGCCCATACCGCTACTGGAAAATTGAATGCAGAGATTATCCCAACGGGGCCAATGGGGTGCCAGTTTTCCAGCATCTTATGCCCGGGACGCTCAGAGGCGATAGTGAGCCCATATAACTGACGAGACAGACCAACGGCAAAGTCACAGATATCAATCATCTCCTGAACTTCACCCTGTCCTTCCTGCAAAATCTTGCCACACTCGAGCGTTACCAACTGCCCCAGATCATTTTTGTGGTGGCGAAGTTTTTCACCAAATATTCGGATCAACTCACCTCTTTTTGGTGCAGGCACTGACCGCCAGGCTCTGAATGCCGTGACTGAATTGTTGATGATATTGTCTGTTTCCGTGCCCGTATGGCTCTGAACCTGACCAAGTGTACTGCCATCAATTGGGCTGGTTACCTTCATATCCCCCGAGGCAATCATTGATGGATCAAGTCCAAGCCTTTTAAGACATTCGAGTTGGTGATGATTTATCGTCATGTCATGCTCCTGAGTGTCTGGGGTCGAGACGCAGATATCAATTCGTCATTGGGTTCAATATAAGCTTTCTCAGCGGGTCCTTTAATCTCGTACACCTTACCAAATCGGTTGACTAAAAATTCGTTCAGGGAAATTTCCTCCTGGCGAATAAACCCCTTTGACGGAATTCTGTGTTGCCTGAGCAGATCTACCATGGCGCAGATACTGCTGGCGGTTGTAATCTGGATAGCACTTCGCGCAATGCCCCCCACACTGGCGCCATATATTTTGTTAGCATAGGTCTCCTGCAGTAACTGACCGTCGTACTGACCGCTCACCGTGACAAAAACGATAACGACATCCTGCATAGTTGCGGGTACCGCATTTTCAAGTACATTCTTTAACAGGTCACGATGCTGTCTCAAATCAAGGTCATGTAGGAGGGTTTTCATGATGTCACGATGGCCAGGATATCGAATCGTCTGATAACTCAGGTTTTGTATTCTTCCCGCCATCGTTTCACCCAGCGATCCCAGGCCACCAGATGTATTAAAGGATTCATAATTGATGCCATCCAATGAAAAGTGTTCCAGGTGCTCGAGTGGCGGTACCGATACAACACTGCCGTCTTTAATGGCAATACAGGGTTCACAATATTCGTTGATAACACCATCAGTGCTCCAGGTAAGGTTGTAGTTAAGAGAGTTAGAAGGGTACTGCGGCAGCGCACCAACGCATATGCGAATGGTATCCAGCCGGGTAAATTTCGCCGCAACATCATTGGCTACGATAGAGATAAAGCCAGGCGCCAACCCACACTGGGGAATGAAGGCCCGCTCTGATTCCCGCGCAATTTCCCGCACATATTCTGTACTCGCCACATCTTCGGTTAAATCCAGATAATGGCAACCGGTAGCATGAGCAGCATCGGCGATAATCCTGGTCAGGTAAAAGGGCGCGGAGCTAAGTACCGCGAAGTGACCAGCAACACAGTCCTGTAGTGCAGGGTCTATGCCGACATGGAGTTGTATCTTTTTCAGTGCTGAGTGATTGGGTATAGCGTCAAGCGCCTCCTGCGTGCTGTCTATCAGAGTGACCTTGTAATCACCGCAGCCGAGTAATAGTGCTGCAATGGTTTCACCGATTTTCCCCGCACCTACAACTGCTATAGCTGTTCTGTCTGTCATGATGTCTAGGCCCACACTATTATGTACTTTGTTTACATTTTGACGCCTTAAACGGTCATGTTGAATAGTCAAATTTGACATATCACTATCTACATGTAGCATTATGACGAATAAATGGTTTAAATGATGAAATATATGGATCAGCAGCTTATTAGCAAGCTGCGAGAAAATGCACGTCGCAGTACATCGGAAATTGCCCGTGAACTGGGTGTCTCCCGGTCCACTGTTAACAGCAGAATAAAGAGACTTGAAGACTCAGGGATTATTAAGGGTTACACACTGGCGTATGGAGACAACTACGCAAGCCAGTTGGTCACCGCACATGTCCTCATCAAGGTAAACCAGAAACTGACCGCGAAAACCAACAGGGAACTGC
>MDTC01084827.1_pt1 | contig 18770 bp, 19 predicted proteins | sample 811181 | NCBI WGS metagenome assembly MDTC01 (sample SAMN05326644, study PRJNA326480) | marine metagenome | isolation source: seawater | place: Pacific Ocean: North | collected 2011
TAAAGGAGCTAGATATAATAGAGAAACACTTGAAATAAGATTTAAAAACAAAAATATTGCTGACATTCTTGACATGACCGTTGAAGAAGGTTGTGTTTTTTTTGAAAATATTCAGTCAATTAGATCAAAACTTATTACATTAAAGCATGTTGGTTTAGGTTATATGAAGATAGGTCAGCAAGCTACTACTCTATCTGGTGGTGAGGCTCAAAGGATAAAATTAGCAAAGGAGCTATCTAAAAGGCCGACAGGTAGAACATTGTATATTTTAGATGAACCTACGACTGGACTACATTCTCACGATATAAAAAAATTACTAGAAATTTTACAAGCTTTTTCTAACACTGGAAATACAGTGGTCGTAATTGAACATAATTTAGATGTAATTAAAACTGCAGATCATATAATTGATATGGGTCCTGAAGGAGGAATAAATGGTGGAAGAATCATCGCTGAAGGAACGCCTGAAAAAGTTGCGGAAATACAAGAAAGCTATACTGGAAAATTCATAAAGGAGTTATTAGGTACTAAATCTATAAAAAAAACCGCTTAAAAATGTATAACTCAGCCTACAATATGGTATACTAATTAATGTTAAATATTTTACAATCCTTATCAAGAACAGTTCATTATTCTTTAGCGACTGCAGTACTTCTACTTTTAGGTCTTCATTTGACTGGTGATGGATTTGCATTTGATAGATATTTTTTTAGTTGGCTATTTAGATATCTGCATGTCTTAGCAGGAATTATGTGGATTGGTCTTTTGTGGTATTTTAACTTTGTTCAAATTCCCTCTATGCCAAATATTCCAGATGAACAAAAACCAGCTATAGGCAAAGTAATAGCACCAAAGGCACTCTTTTGGTTTAGATGGGCTGCGTTGGCGACAATTATCACTGGTTTAATTGTATCTTATCTTAACGGGTACTTACATCAAGCAATGACATTAGGTATAGGAAGTGGTTACGGAAAAAATACTGCAATTGGTATTGGAATGTGGTTAGGTATTATAATGGCTTACAATGTTTGGTTTATAATATGGCCAAATCAAAAACGTGCATTAGGCATGGTTGAATGTACTTCAGAAGAAAAAGCTAAATCTGCTAAAACTGCAATGTTAATATCAAGAACAAATACTTTACTATCATTACCTATGTTACTAACTATGGTAGCTGCTCAAAATTTATATTAATCACGGTACTATTTTTTCTTCCTCTTTTTGCATTGTTGAATATGAAACTTTTAAATATTTTAATATAGGGGAAGCTACAAAAATAGAAGAGTATGTACCTATTAAAACTCCGAGAATCATAGCAAATGAAAATCCTTTAAGAATCTCTCCTCCTAATATGAAAATTGAAAATAGAGCCAATAAGGTTGTTATGGATGTAATAATGGTTCTTGATAAAGTTTCATTAATTGAAAGATCAGCTATTTCTTCAATTTTAATTCTATTATACTTAAATAGGTTTTCTCTTATACGATCATAAATTACAACAGTATCATTCATTGAATAACCTACTATAGTTAAAACTGCAGCAATTATTGACAAATTAATTTCAAACGACAGGATTGAAAATATTCCGATAGTTATTACAACGTCATGAACTAAAGCTACTATAGAGCCTACACTAAACTGCCACTCAAATCTGATCCAAATATAAAATAGCATTGCAATTAAAGAAAGGCTAATTGCTATTAAACCGGATTGTAATAGTTCTGCGCTTACTTTAGGTCCAACATTTTCGATTCTTCTAAAGTTTATTTCAGATTGAATTTTCGTTTTTATGTCTTTTTTTAAGTTTGGAATAAATCTATCATCTTTTAAATCAGTTTGTTCAATCTTAATTAAAAAATCACCTTTATTACCGAACTCTTTGACGTTTACATCTCCAGTTGTTAAATCTTTTAACAAATTCCTCAATTCTTTAATATCAATGTTTTTATCTATGGTTCTAAGCTCTATTAATGTCCCACCTTTAAAATCAATTCCAAAATTTAAACCTTTAATAAAAATAAAACTAATACTTAAAAAAAACACAACTAAAGATATTAAATTAGCAGTTTTAAAAAAGTTAGAAAAATTAATTTTTTTTATCATCATAAACTAATCCTATTATTTCTATTTTTTAAAACCCAATAAGACGTTAAGTGTCTTGCAATGAAATAAGCTGAATATAAAGTTGTTATTATTCCTATTCCTAATGTTATTGCAAACCCCTTTATTGGCCCTGAACCAAATGAAAATAAAATAATAGCAGCGATCAATGTGGTAATGTTAGCATCTAAAACTGTGATTTTAGCTTTGTTATAGCCTATATCAAAAGCATGAATTATTGATTTTTCAGTTTTTAACTCTTCTTTTATTCTTTCAAAGATTAAAACATTTGCATCTACAGCCATACCTACAGTTAAGATTATTCCTGCTATACCAGGCAAAGTTAATGTTGCTTCAAGTAAAGTTAAAACTCCTATTAACATTAAAAGATTTGATATTAACGAGATATTAGCAATTAATCCAAACACTCGATATTTATAGATCATAAATATTATGACAAGTGTAAAGCCTACAATTAATGAAATTGTTCCAGATTTAATAGAGTCTTGACCTAAATCAGGTCCCACGGTTCGTTCTTCAACTATATCTATAGGCGTTGGTAAAGCTCCAGATCTTAAAAGTAATGCCAAATCTGTTGCTTCTTGAAACGTAAAATTTCCTGAAATACTCCCGTTACCTCCTGTAATGGGCTCTCGAATTGATGGGGCACTTATTATTTTTTTATCCAATACTATCGCAAGTCTTTTTCCTACATTTTTTGTAGTTGCTCTTCCAAATTTTTGAGCTCCAAGACGGTCTAAAGTAAAGGAAACTGTAGGTTGATTTGACTGATTGTCTAATCGCGGTTGGGCCTCTACAAGATTTTCTCCGCTCATTATAATTCGTTTACTTACCAAAAGTTTTTCTCCAGTTTCTGAAAGTAACTCGTCAGAACCAAACTCGTTTGATTTTTCACTTACAAGTCTAAAATTTAATTGAGCAGTTTTACCTATAAGATTTTTAATTCTTTCAGGATCTTTAATTCCAGGAAGTTCAACTAAAATTCTTTTATCTCCGCGTTGAAGTATAGTTGGTTCTTTAGTACCAGTCTCGTCAATTCTTCTCCTTACAATTTCAATTGATTGATTTAAAGCTGCGTTATTAATTACCAAAGCACCATATTTAGAAAAAAAAACTTTTATTTGATTTTGATTAATCGTAGATTTTAATTCGTAAGAATTATATTTAAAAATATATGGATTAAGCAAATTTTCTTTATTTTTTGTGTAAAACAAAAGTTCAAATTTATCTAAATTTTTTTCAGCTAAATTGAAAACTAGTGAATCCTTATTAATTAAGAAATTTGAGTAATTCAAACTATTTTCTTTTAAAAACTTTTTAATTGGAATTACTTTATCTTGAATTCTTTCTGCTATAAGAGGACCTGTATCAATTTCTAATAAAAGATACGAGCCTCCTTGCAAATCGAGACCCAAATTAACCTTTTTATCAATATAAAGATTTTTATTATCTTGAAAATTAAGCAACGTAAAAAAAGCAATAAATATAAATAAAATATAAATAAAAAAAATTTTTAATTTTGTAAAATTTAACACTTATTAAATTATTTTTTGATTTCTTTTTTTAATAAACTAGTAATAGTAGACTTGATAATTTGAACTTTTACATCGTCTGTTAAAATGACTTCGATACGGTCATCTTCCATAACTCTTTCAACTACACCAATAATTCCTCCAGAAGTTATTACTTCATCACCACGTTTTAAAGATTCAACCATGGTTTTATGATCTTTTACTCTTTTTTGTTGAGGCCTAATCAAAAAAAAGTAAAAAATAACAAAAATTAATATTAGTGGTATAAATTGCGCTATTCCTTGACCGTTCATAATTAGTTGAATGAATATAATAAAAGCATTGTTTTAACAAGTGAATACTTGTTTTTTATTAAATTTTATTCAAGTTTTTCATATATTTTTGAAGTACATCTGGAATTGAAATTGTTCCATCACTGTTTTGATAATTTTCCATTAATGCAATTATAAGTCTACCAACTGCCAGACCTGAACCGTTTAAAGTTCCTACATAGTTTATCCCTTCTGAGGATTTAAATTTAGCATTCATTCTTTTAGCCTGGAAAGTACCACATGATGAGCAGCTTGATATTTCTCTATATTTTTTTTCAGATGGTATCCAAGCTTCAATATCATAAGTTTTTTCAGCACTAAAACCCATGTCACCAGAACATAATAAAGATACTTTATAAGGTATCATAAGATTTTTAAGGACTTCTTCTGCGCAATTTAGCATACGTTCTAACTCTTGATTGCAATTAATAGGATTAACTATGCTTACTAACTCTACTTTATAAAATTGATGCTGTCTCATCATGCCCCTAGTATCTTTTCCATAACTACCAGCTTCCTTTCTAAAACAAGGAGTCGAAGCAACAAAACGTAAGGGTAAATCTTCATTATCTATTATTTTCTCCCTCACCAGGTTAGTTAGAACAACTTCTGCTGTTGGAATTAAAAATTTTCTGTTTATTGGTGAATCAAGCAAAATTTCAAATTGATCATCTTCAAATTTTGGTAACTGACCAGTTCCATACATGACTTTATCGGTTACCATTAAGGGTGGAGATATTTCCGTATAATTAAATTTTTGTGTATGTAAATCTAACATGTAGTTAATTAAAGCGCGTTCTAATAATGCGAGTTTACCTTTAAGAACAACAAACCTCGAACCCGAAAGTTTAATTGATGTTTTAAAATCTATAAGATTATTTTTATCACCTAACTGATCATGTGTTAATATACTAAAGTTAAAATTTTTAGGGGTACCCTCTTTTTTTATTAATTTATTCGATAAATCATCTTTTCCAACTGGAACATCATCTAAAATAATATTTGGAATATTGCTAAGAATTTTATCTAAATGAGCTTTAATTTCTTCACTCTGTTTTTCTAATAAAGATATCTTTTCAGTTAATTCTTTTGATTTTTTAAAATTAGACTCATTCTTAGTTTTACTTAAAATTTTTTTTTCTTTTTCAAAATTTTCTTTTTTTTGAATTATTTCCCTATTATTTTTATCTAAAGATAAGAGTTTTTCGTAATCAACTAATACATTTCTTTTTTTTATTCTATCTTTAAAGGATTCTAGATTTTTTCTTATATCTTTAATGTTATGCATCTTTTTTCTTTTCCATTAATCTAACAGTTAAAATCGATAGTTCATATAAAATTAAAAGAGGTAGAGCTAAACCAATTTGAGTAATTGGATCAGGTGGAGTTAAAACAGCAGCTACCCCAAATATTATTACAACCACATACTTTCTTCTTGTTTTTAAGTATTGAGAATCTACAAAGCCTATTCTTGCAAGTAAACTTAAAATTACTGGGAGTTGGAAACTTATTCCAAAAGCAAAAATTAATCTCATAATTAAGGATAAATATTCATTGACTTTTGCCTCTAATTGAATTGCAATGGTACCAGCATCAGCAGGTGACTCAAAACTTAGGAAAAACTTTATTGCTAGCGGCATAATTAAATAGTAGACAAGAAATCCACCAAATACAAAAAGTATAGGAGTGGCTATAAGGTATGGCAACAAAGCTTGTTTTTCATTTTTATATAAACCTGGAGCTATAAACTTCCATATTTGAGTCAAAAAAAACGGACTTGTAATAAAAAAAGAGGCAAAAAAGGCAACTTTTAAATAAGTTATGAAAGCTTCATGTAAAGCAGTAAATATTAGCCTTCTTTCTAAATTGTTTTCAATAACTGCATCTGAATAAGGTTTTACTAGAAAAGAATAAATTTCAGATGAAAAAATATAACAAATTATAAAAGCAAGTAATAAAAAAATGAAAGATTTAATTAATCTGGTTCTTAACTCACTAAGATGACTTACAATACTTCCACTTTGATTAGACATATTATTTTTTGTTTTCTTTTTTACTTTTATCTTTATTCTCTTTTTCGTCTAAATTTGTAATTTCATTTATATTCGACTGAACATCAGAAAAATATCCTTTAACTGAACTTATCCATGACCCAATTTTTCTTAAAACTATAGGAAAATCTTTTGGTCCTATAACAAGAATAGCTATCACAACTATTATTAGTAATTCAAACCAACCAATTTGTGGCATTAAATTTATTTATTATTTTGATTGTTATTATCGTCTGAGTCTTTTTTTTCTTCAGGTGAATCTGACATTCCCTTTTTGAAACTTTTTATACCTTTGGCTACATCGCCCATCAAATCTGATATTTTTCCACGGCCAAATAATAAAACCACTAAAACTACTACTATAGCAATTTGCCAAAATCCAATACTCATGTATTATTTATATACAATTATTTGCTTTAAATAAATATAATTATTTGTCAGATTTAGGTGTTCCTTCTACGTTCGGAGCATCATCTATAGCTTTTTCAATATCAGTATAAATATTATCCTTTTTTATCGAAGCCTGTTCCTTAAAAAATTTACTAGTACCAAAAATTGATGAATTTACTGAAGAACTATCTATTAATCCTGCAGAACTCAATTCTTCTACGGTGGGTAAATCTGATAATTTCTGAATATTAAAATGATTTAAAAAATTTTCCGTGGTTATATATTGAATAGGTTTACCAGGTACATCTTTACGACCTGATGGTCTAACCCAATCAAGTTCTAATAATATTTCTAAAGTGTTAGTGCCAAAAGCCACTCCTCTTATTTCTTCAATTTCAGATCGCGTTACAGGCTGGTGGTAAACAATGATAGAAAGTGTTTCCACAGTTGCTTTTGATAACTTTTTTTGAGTTGATTTTTGAAGTGACATTAATTTTGAAAGATCACCTGCAGTTCTAAACGACCATCTATCCTTGATGCAAACTAAATTTATACCTCGACTTTCATAATCTAATTGAATATTTTCAAGAATCTTTTTTATATTATTTGAATTCTGTACTCTTTTTTCAATTGTTTCAATATCAAGAGGCTCAACTGCTGCAAACAAAATCGCTTCGACTTGTCTTTCCAATCTGCTAACTTTTCTTGGAAACTTAAGTACATTCATATTTTTTTCGATAATTTTTTTTTTCATTATTATATTTTTTTAATTAAAATCTTATCAAATATTTTTTTCTGCATAATAGTTATTACACCCTCTTTTGTCAGCTCTAAGCTAGCAGCAAATATACCGGTTAATCCAGACTTATTCATTTTTTTATCAGCAGAAAAATGCTTAGGAATTAAATTTGTAATTTCACTCCAATCTTTTAAATTCTCCAAATTTTTTTTGATTTCTTTAATACCCTCTTCAGCAGTAAAAACAGGTAGTTTAGGAATGTTAACTTTTTTAAAAGACTCTTGCATTTTTAGGTTAGAATAAGTTTTTAATAGTTCGTAAAGACTTATATCGTATATAGGGGTATAAATAGATCTAATGCCACCTTTCATTCCTCTATAAAATATATTAATTCCTATTCTTTTTTTTTGAAGCATTTGATCTGATAATAATCTTATAAGTTCCAATTTTTTTAACTGTAACTTAAGTTTTTCTGCAACCTCAGAAGCTTTAAAATCATCATCCTCATCCTCAGGTAAAAGCAATTTTGATTTTAAGTAAGCTAACCAAGTAGCCATTAATAAAAATTCAGAAGCAATTTCTAAATTTAAATTTTTATTTTCTTTTATATACAAAAGGAATTGATCTGCTAGTTTAGTAATTGAAATTTCAGCTAAATCAACTTTTTGTGTTTTTGCTAAATCAAGTAAAACTTCCAATGGACCAGAGAAATTTGGAATTTCAACTAATATTGAGTTTTTATTATAAGAATCCATTATTAAAGTTTATCTCAAAAATTTATAAAATTCAGAAGTTTTTTTTATTGTAAAATTATCAATTAAAGGAACGTGTTTTAACAGTTTAGCTGACTCACTATATTTACCAGAACAATATAGGGCTAAATTACAACCAGCTTTTATAGACTTTAAAGCGTTTGTTACCAAGTCATTTTTTAAAGCTTTCATTGAGATATCATCTGAAATTAAAATTCCTCTAAATTTAATTTCTTTTCTAATAATATTTTTTATTATGTATTCTGAGTGCGTAGCCGGATTTTTTGAGTCAATTTTATTGTAAATTATGTGAGCTGTCATAGCAAATAATGAATTTTTGTTTTTAAAACAGTTAAAATCATTCTTGTTTAACTCTTTTAAAGATTTATTTATAACTGGTAATACTTTATGGCTATCACTTGAAGATCTTCCGTGACCTGGCATGTGTTTAATTACGCAGTGAATTTTATTTTTTTTATAAGTTTTTAAACAAATTACACCTAAATCATTAACTATTTTTTTATTGCATGAATATATGCGATTTTTTAATATCTTATTTGTGTTTTGGAAAGAAATGTCTAATACAGGAACAGTATTAATATTTATACCAAGTTTATTTAAAAAGTTACATAATGAATTAATATAGTTTGTATACAAACTAAAAGATAATTTTTTATCAATATCATATAAGTCACCAAAAAACTTTTGTGAAAATTTTTTGTTTGATAAAAATTTGGAAAGACGAGATACATCACCACCTTCTTCATCAATTAAAATTGGATAATGATTGTCTTTAATTGTTTTTTTGATTGATAAAATTAAATTTTTTAACTGATTAAAACTTTGAACATTTCTTTTAAATAAAATAATACCCCAGGGTTTATTAGAAGAAATAAGTTTTTTTTCTTTATTAGAAAGACTTTTTCCTGCTATGCTTATTATTATTGCTTTTCTCTTCATTTACTAAAAAGTTCCCAAAATTTTCGATTATTTTTTTTTTCATTATTATCATAACCATTATTAAATTTGATAATATTATTAGTATCGTTACGTAAAATATCTAAGTTTTTTGTTTTTTCTACTAAGTTTCGATTTACGTTATCTCTATTGAGTATTAATTTTTCCTTATGAGATTTTGAATTATATTCAGAAATGATTAATGCAATGAAAAAACTTACAAACACTATTAAGACTAAGTTTATAATATATCTTATCATTACATTTTATTTGGTAGAGAAACACCTAAAATATTCATACCATTTTTTATCACAATAGATACTACTTTTAAAATTACCAATGAATTTATATTTTTTAATTTTCCATCAATAATGAATTTATAATTTTTATCTTCATTTCCTTTGCTCCAATAAGAGTGAAAAAGAGTAGATAAATCGTATAAATAAAATGGTATTCTATGAGGTTCATATTTAATACATGAAGATTCGATAACCTTAGGCCAATTTAAAATTTTTTTTAGAATTTTATTTTCATAATCATTAAGTTTAAATATTTCATGATCTATTTTAATTTTGTGATCAATATTTAAATTTAATGTTCTAAATAATGAATTTATTCTTGCTTGGCAGTATTGTACATAAAATACAGGATTATCTTTATTTTTTTCTAAAACTTTATCAAAGTGAAAATCTAACTCTACATCATTACTCCTATTAAGCATCATAAATCTAATTGAGTCTTTATTTACTTCTTTAAGTAAGTCAGAGGTGGCAACAAAGTCTCCTGCTCTCTTTGACATTTTGAAAGGTTTACCGTTTTTATAAAGTTTTACTAACTGGCAAACTTTACAGTTTAAAGTAACTTTATTTTTTGATAGCGCATTAACTGCAGCGCTAATTCTCTTTATATAACCAGTATGATCTGCACCAAGGATATTTATCAAACCGTCAAAATTCCTCTCTATTTTATTAGAATGATACGCAACATCATTAGCAAAATAGGTCCATGTACCATCATTTTTTTGTAAAGCTCTGTCTGAGTCATCTCCAAATATTGTAGATTTAAAAATAAGTCTTTTTATTCTCTTCCAATTTCTTTTATCTTCTCCTTTTGGAGGTTCTAAATAACCTTCTATTACTAAACTTTCATTTTTTAATTTGTTTACGGTCTTTTCAACTAAGTTTTCCTTAACTATCGCTGACTCGGAAATAAAATTATCATGTTTTATTCCAAGATTTTTAAGATCTTCTTTGATCATTTTCATAGAATACTTTAATGACTCATTGGATAATGTTGGATAAATCGTATCTAAATCCTCATAATTCAATGTTTTGTTTTCTTCAATAATTTTTTTTGCTATGTCGATGATATATTCACCAGGATATAAATCTTGGCTTTGAGGAAATTTTTCTTTAAATTTTAGTTCTCTTATTCTTAAATAAATTGATTTTGTAAAATTTTTAATTTGATTACCATAGTCATTTATGTAGTATTCTTTTGTTACTTTATTTCCATTAAACTTTAATAAATTAGCTAATACATCGCCAAAAATTGCTCCTCTACAGTGACCTACATGCATTGGGCCAGTGGGATTAGCAGAAACAAATTCTATATTATATTTTTTTTTAGAATTACCTTCTCCATACTTGGAGTTAGATTCAAAAATATGTTCAAAAAAATTTACTATATCTTTTTTTGAAAGATTTAAGTTTAAAAAACCAGGTCCAGCAACTTCGACTTTAGAAATTTCATTAAAATTTTTTATGATTAATTCCTTAACTTTATTAGCTAGGTTTATTGGGTTTTTATTGTTAATTTTAGCTAAGATTAAACAAATATTACAAGACAAATGATAATTTATTTCTTCAGGAGGCACTTCGACCAATACACCTTTAAAATCATTAGTTTCGTTAATTTCTAATGTTTTTTGATTTGATACAACTAAATCAATAAGCTTTTTATTAAATTTTTTTAGGATATTCATTTTAAATCATTATATAAGTTAATTGCGTATCTATCTGTCATACCAGCAATAAAATCACTTATTCTCCTTTCTACATTATTATTATTCATATTTTTAAGGAATTTCTTCGGATTTTTTTTAATTTTTTTAAATAAAAAATTTATTATTTTTTTTCCCTTATTTGTTTTCTTTAATACATTTAAATTGAAATACATTTTATTTTTTAAAAAATTTTTTATTGACAAATCAAATTTTATCATTTCTGCTGAAAAACTGACTAAAGGTATATCAGCATTATATATATTATTTATATTTTTTACTTTTGCTTTGTTTATATTTATTTTAGTGTTTTGAATGACATCTTTTACCATTGCATCTATTATATCTCTAATAATTTGTCTTAAAAATAATTCTTTATTAAAATTTTTACTAATTTTTTTATGTTTATTTATAATATCTTTTAAAATTGGAATAGAATTAAGCTCATTAATATTAAATAAATTAGCATTTAAACCATCTTCTAAATCATGACTGTTATAAGCTATATCATCTGATATTGCAGAGATTTGAGCTTCTAATGATGGTCTACTTTTAAAAAATATTTTCCCTTTAAAAAAATTTTTGCCTAAAATTAATTCATGTTTTTTTAAGTCTTTTAAAGGACCATTATGTTTTATCAAACCATCTAAGGTTTCTAATGAAAGATTAAGACCAGAAAAATTATAATATTTATTCTCTAATAACGTAACTATTCTCAATGTTTGTATATTATGATCAAACCCTCCACTTTTTTCCATGCATCTATTCAGAGTTTCTTCACCAGCATGCCCAAATGGCGTGTGTCCTAAATCATGTGCAAGACTCAGAGTTTCACAAAGATCTTCATTCAAATTAAAAAATTTACCAAGTGTTCTTGCTATTTGAGATACTTCAAGTGAATGAGTTATTCTTGTTCTAAAATGATCTCCCATTGTATTTACAAAAACTTGTGTTTTATGCTTTAACCTTCTAAAAGCAGTTGAATGAATTATTCTATCTCTGTCTCTTTGGTATGGACTTCTAAGCTTGCTAACCTTTTCTCTAAACATTCTACCACGAGACTTTAATGGTGTAGATAATTGAGAATATTCTAAATTTGATTTTTTTTGCATAAATTAAACATAAAATGTATACTACATTTTAATATGAATAAGATAAAAAAAATAGAATTTACCACAGAAGCTTTGCTTCAAATTAAAAAAGTTATTTCTGAAAATGGTAAAAAAAAGTACTTTAGAATTTCTGTTCTAGGTGGGGGATGCTCAGGTTTTAAATATAATTTTTCATTTGATGACAAACAAGAAAAAGATGACGTAGTTTTTGACAACACTTTAATTGACAAAGGATCTCTTGAAATCATTTCGGGTTCTACTGTTGACTTTAAAAAAGAGATGATTGGCGATTCTTTTACCATACTAAATCCTAAGGCTGACTCTTCCTGTGGTTGTGGTTTATCTTTTTCTATTAAATGAAGATTGCATCTTGGAATGTTAACTCTGTTAGAGCTAGGATTAGTAATATCTTAGAATATATAAAAATTGCGAAACCTGATATATTATTTTTGCAAGAGATAAAAACTCAAAGTGAAAATTTTCCAACCGAGGCTTTTAAAACAGAGGGTTATAATTCTTATATATTTGGACAAAAAAGTTATAATGGAGTTGCTTTTTTATCTCTAAAAAAAATTGATAATATTAAAAAAAATTTTATTGATGATAAACTTAAACAGTCTCGAATAATTACTGGTGAAATTGTTCATAACAAAAAACATATAAAATTAGTAAACATTTACGTTCCAAATGGTAACCCTGTTGAAACTGAAAAATACACTTATAAAAAAGAATGGTTAACTTTATTTAATAAAAAAATAGCTAAAGAGCTAAATAATTTTTCAAATATAATTATTTCAGGAGATTTTAATATAATTCCTGAAGAAGTTGATGTTTATGATTTTAAAAGATACGAAAATGATGCTTTATATAGATTAGAAATAAGAAAAAAATTCAGAGAACTATTAAACTATGGTTTTATAGATGTTTACAGGTACTTTAATAGAACTAAGCAAGAATATACTTACTGGGACTACTTTGCTGGATCATGGGCTAAAAATTATGGCATGAGAATTGACCACTTCTTAGTTTCTAATTCATTATTAAGTTATATAAAATCAATTAACATTGACAAAAAACCTAGATCTCTAAATAAACCTTCAGATCACACTCCAATAGAGATAAAAATTACTTAACTCTTCCGTATATATCATCGAATCTAACTATGTCAGTTTCTTTTAGAATTGAGCCTATTTGAGCTTCTATAATTTTTAATTGAGTTTTATGAATATTTTCTACTCTATGAATAGATTTAACGGGTAAAAAAATATTGTCATTAACCTTTTTATATAAAATTTTTTTATTCAATGTTATTTTAGCTACACCTTGAGTGATCAACCAATGTTCAGACCTATGATGATGTTTTTGTAAACTTAAACATCCTTTGTGATTGACTAATATTTCTTTAACTAAAAAGCCTTTTCCTTTGAATAAATTTACATATCTACCCCACGGTCTAAAGTAAGTCGCTTTTAATTTGTTATATTTATTATTAAACAATTTTGCTTTATTTTTGTTGTACATCTTGCAAATCTCTTTCCAGCTACCAAGATCTGACCATGGTATATCTAGTTTAATTGCATTTATGTCTTTAATTTTTTCTAAAATAGCATAGTCAAAGGAATTACTTTTTATCTTTGAATAGTGAAATTTGTTTATCGTATAAATATTATTTACTTTTTTTGATAATAAAATTGAGTTTAAGCAATTTATATAAACATTAGGTTGATATTTTTTATAAAATTTTATAATTGCATCTTTTCTAGAAAAAAACATACCAGAATTCCAATACCCTTTTTCTTTAATAATTTTCTTTGCTTTATTCAAATTAGGTTTTTCAACAAATTTTTTTACAATGTTGACATTCTTTACTCCTTTTTTTGTAGTAAAGTATCCATATTCACTTGATGGTGAAAGTGGTTTAATACCAAAAACAAATATATTTTTATCAGTTAAAAATTTTCTATTTTTTATAATCGCTGCATTTAGTAAGTGTGATTTTTCTATTAAATGATCAGATGTAAAAAACATTAACGGCTGTTGATAGGGTATCTCATTTATTAAGGTAGAAACTAAGACTGCTGAGGCTGTATTTTTTTTTGCTGTTTCTAAAATAATTTTATACTTTGTAATATTAACCTGATTTAAATTTTTTTTTATTTCTTTTAGATACTTTTTGTTTGTGCTTATTATTGGATAATCATATGTCGAATTATTTATTCTTTCTAAAGTTTTTTTAAACAGATTCCATCCACCAAAGTTAATAAATTGTTTTGGAAGATTTTTTTTAGAATCAGGCCATAGTCTTGTTCCAGCACCACCACATAAAATAACTGGTCTTATTTTCATTTAAATATCAGAGTATGTTTTAACTTCTTTTTTCTTACCTGGGTGCGTAGATGCTCCTAAATAGGCCGGACCAACTGTTTGTGCATACTTCCATAATGTTCCTGATCCAAACTGAGATTTACGTGGTTTCCATTTTTTTTTTCGCTGAATTAATTCTTTAGTGGTCAATCTAACATTTATTGTTCCCTTTTTTGCATCAATATCTATTACGTCACCATTTCGTAAAAGAGCTATAGGTCCTCCTACAGCTGCCTCTGGGCCAACATGACCAACGCAGAAACCTCTTGTTGCTCCTGAAAACCGTCCGTCAGTTATTAGTGCAACTTTTTCTCCTTTGCCCTGACCATATATAGCACCAGTAGTAGAGAGCATTTCTCTCATACCAGGTCCACCTTTTGGCCCTTCATAGCGAATTATTATTATATCTCCGTCTTTATACTTTTTATTTTGAACGGCATACATTGCGTCTTCCTCATTATCAAAACAACGAGCTTTACCTGTAAACTGTAATTTTTTTAAGCCTGCAATTTTAACAATTCCTCCTTCTGGAGCTAAGTTGCCTTTTAAACCAACTACTCCTCCATCTGGTGATAATGGATTATTAAACTTTCTTAATACTTTTTGATTGGTGTTAAATTTAATATCTTTTAAATTATCTTTCATGCTTAATCCAGTAACAGTTAAACAATCGCCGTGAATATATCCACCGTCATATAAAGTTTTTAAAAGCATTGGAACCCCGCCAGCTTCCCACATGTCTTTTGCTACATATTTTCCTCCTGGCTTTAAATCTGCTAGATAAGGAGTTTTCTTAAAAATTTTTGCCACATCCATTAAATTAAATTTTACACCAATTTCATTTGCTAAAGCTGGTAAATGTAAAGCTGCATTTGTTGACCCCCCAGTTGCAGCAACAATTGTAGCTGCATTTTCTAAAGATTTTTTCGTAACAATGTCTCTTGGTTTAATATTTTTTTCTAATAAGTTCATAACTGTTTTGCCGCTTTCAAAAGCATATTTATCTCTTTCTTGGTAAGGAGCAGGAGTCCCAGCTGAATATGGTAAGGCTAATCCGATTGCTTCTGATACACATGCCATTGTATTTGCTGTAAATTGTCCACCACAAGCACCAGCGCTAGGACACGCAACAAGTTCTAGATCTCTCAATTCTTTTAAAGACATAGTTCCTGCAGAATGTTTTCCAACTGCTTCAAAAACATCAACAACTGTTACATCTTTGCCTTTATATCTTCCCGGTAAAATTGAACCACCATAAATAAAAACACTAGGAACATTAAGTCTTAACATTGACATCATAAGTCCAGGTAAAGATTTATCACATCCAGCTATACCTACTAATGCATCATAGCAATGACCTCTGACTGTTAATTCTGCTGAGTCTGCGATAATTTCTCTTGAAATTAAAGATGACTTCATTCCTTCATGGCCCATCGCAATTCCGTCCGTTACTGTAATAGTGCAAAATTCTCTTGGCGTGCCTCCAGAACTTTTTACACCTTTTTTTACCGATTGGGCCTGCCTCATCAAAGCTGTGTTGCATGGAGCGGCCTCATTCCAAGTTGAGACAACACCAACGAAAGGTTTTGCTACATCTTCTTCAGTTTCTCCCATAGCATAATAAAAAGATCTATGGGGAGCTCTATCTGGACCTAAGGATGTATGACGGCTAGGCAATTTTTTCTTATTAATTTTAGACATATTTATTTAATACTCGATACAATACTTCTTAATTTACCATCTTCAATAGTTAATTCTTTGACCAACTTTTTGTCATTTTGAACTATATCTTTTGGTGCATTCTTTAAATAAGCCTTATTTTTAAGCTTATTATTAAGCAAAAAAATTTGTTTATTTATTTTTTCTATTTTTTGTATAATTCTTTCCTTTTGAGAAAGTAAGTCAACATCTTCTCCAAATTCAAGTGAAAGTTTTTCTCTTAAAACCAAAATATCAATTAAGTTTTTATTTTTAGGTTTTTTTTTAATAATATAGTTAACTCTAGCTACTTGTTTAATTAAGTTAAAATTTTCATTTATTAATTTATGAAGCTTGGTTGACTTCTCAGGAAAATATATATTAAAAAAAAGTTTAGGTGTAATCTTTAATTCAGCTTTTGTTGATCTAATATTAGAAATCAATTCAATTAAACTGTTTATATCAAATTGGCTTTTATTAAACTTTTTAAGATTTTTATAATTAGGCCAAGATGAGCTAATTAAGTCTTCTTTGAAAATTGATTTATATTTATTTTTAGACCAAACTGTTTCAGTAAAAAATGGTATAAAGGGATGCAAAATTTTCAAAATATTAGCCATCATAAATGAAGAAAATTCTTTTGCTTCCATAATGTCAGACTTTTTTTTCGAATTAAAAATTGGCTTTAAAAATTCTAAGTACCAATCGCAATAAGAGTGCCATACAAATTGATAGGCGTGTTTAGCCGCTTCATCGAATCTAAAAATTTCAATATTTTTTGATACTAAAGTTTGAGTATTTATGTACTCGTTATATATCCATTGATTTATTGGAAGTTTAATTGACTTAATACTTAAATTTTTATCTAATTTACAATTATTTAATCTTAAAAAATTATTAGCACTCCAAATTTTTGTGATAAAATTTCTATTTCCTGTAACTCTATCTTTTGATAGCTTAACATCCCTTCCAGGAGAGGCCATTGATATTAAAGTAAACCTCAAACTATCCGCACCATACTCATTAATAAGTTCTAGTGGATCTATTACGTTCCCTTTGGACTTAGACATCTTTTGTCCTTTCTCATCTCTAACTAATGCATGTACATAAACCTTACGGAAAGGAGAATTTTTGTTGAAATAATTTCCCATCATTAACATTCTTGCTACCCAGAAAAAAATAATATCAAAACCAGTTACCAAAACAGATGTAGGATAAAATTTAGAAAGCTCCTTTGTTTTTCTGGGCCATCCTAAAGTCGCAAAAGGCCATAAAGCAGATGAGAACCAAGTATCCAAAACATCTGTTTCTTGTTTTAATTTAAATTTTTTATTTTTATTTTTTTTCTTTGCTAAAAGAATTGCATCTTTTTCATTTTCAGCAACAAAAATATTATTATATTCATCGTACCAAGCTGGAATTCTATGGCCCCACCAAATTTGTCGAGATATACACCATGGCTCAATATTTTTCATCCACTGAAAAAATATTTTAGTCCAGTTACTAGGAAAAAAAGAAGTTTTACCTTCCGTTACAATTCTTATAGGTTTTTTTGATAATTTTTTTGCATTAACAAACCATTGTTCAGTTAAAAGTGGCTCTATTACACTATTGGATCTATCACCATAAGGAACTTTATTTTTAATCGTCTCAATTTTTACAAGATTTCCATTTTCTTTTAATTTTTTTATTATAAGTTTTCTTGCTTCAAATCTATCTAAACCAATAAATTCTTGAATTCCATTTTCATTTATTTTTCCATCTTTTTCAAAAATATTTATTATTTTTAAATTATTTCGTTTTCCCACATCATAATCATTAAAGTCATGAGCTGGTGTTATTTTAACTGCTCCTGAACCTTGTTCAGGGTCAGCATAATAATCTGCGATTATTTTAACTGTTCTGTTAACTAAAGGTATTGTTACGTTTTTCCCAATTAAACTAGTATATCTTTGGTCTTTAGGATTTACAGCAACAGCAGTGTCTCCCATCATTGTTTCTGGTCTTGTTGTTGCAATGGTAATTTTTGTTTTGATTTCCTCCAATTGATAATCAATATAATATAACTGCGATTGGACATCTTTTTGTATAACCTCTAGATCCGAAATAGCTGTTTGAAGTTGAGTATCCCAATTTACAAGTTTTTTATCTTTATAAATAAGCTTGTTGTTATATAGGTCTACAAATACTTTTATTACTGATCTAGAGAGATCTTTATCCATGGTAAACCTGGTTCTAGACCAATCACAAGAACAACCTAATTTTTTAAGTTGATCTAGAATTATACCGCCAGACTCGTCTTTCCATTTCCAAACATTTTCAATAAATTTTTCTCGTCCCAAATCATTTTTTTTAATACCTTCTTTTTCCAATTTTTTTTCTACAATTGCTTGAGTAGCTATACCAGCATGATCCGTTCCTGGTTGCCATAAAGTTTCAAAACCTTTCATTCGATGAAATCTCACTAATACATCTTGGAGACTATTATTCAAAGCATGACCCATATGTAATCTCCCAGTTATATTCGGAGGAGGAATTACTACAGAAAAATTTTTATTTAGCTTAGTTTTTTTGGGTTTAAATAAACCTTTTTTAATCCAAAAATCTAAGATTTTTTTTTCTTCTTCTAAATGATTATATTTTTTAAATTCCATTATTATGATTTATATAGTTTATATCAAATGGTCCAAAACCTTAAATACTTAGATTTTGCTTTATTGAAGCTATTAAATGATTTAAAA
>MDTC01006610.1_pt1 | contig 18765 bp, 13 predicted proteins | sample 811181 | NCBI WGS metagenome assembly MDTC01 (sample SAMN05326644, study PRJNA326480) | marine metagenome | isolation source: seawater | place: Pacific Ocean: North | collected 2011
CGTCACTGTCATCATCGTCTGCGAAAAGGTCGTCTGATTCTTCTTCTTGAACCCCAGTGGCTGATGGAGTTCCTGTAGAACTGAACAAATCGTCGTGCTCATCATCATCATCGTAGCGTGTATTCATTCCAAACATATCAACATCGTCAGGAAGAACGCCCTTTCTTGAGAGGTACATGGCTTGAGTTTTGGTATAACGGTGCTTCACATCGGCTTTTGAATCTTGGAAATCCCAAGGCCAAACGATGATCAAATCGCCTTCTCGGACCCATTGACGACGACGCATTTTACCCGGAATACGGGCCATCCGAGTTTCACCGTCCGCACAAAGCACGGTAACTCGGCGTCCACCAAGAATTTGGGAGGCCAGTGCGAACATCTCGTTGACTTTCTTGTTCGGCATTTTGACACGGATTTTACCGTCACTGGAGCCTTCAGGATTCTCAAGACGTGCGAGTTCTTCAACGTCTACTTTTTCCTCATGTCTGCGACCCAAATAGCCTCACCTGTATGTCCTATCGGTCTACCCCTCTTGAAGTCATCACCTCAAGAAAGCATTTTAGTGTCTTGAGAATGGAATTCACCATGCTCCAACAAGGGCGTTGGCTGCGGACTCGCACAGGGCGATGAGTTGCCCAGCGCCAATACCGAAGTAAACGGTTGAGATGACGCATGCGGCAATAGCTAAACGTACTGAATTTCCTTTGGGAAGGGGACCTTCACGACCTGCTTCTGGTTCGTGGAAGAACATGACAAGTCCGACACGGAGATAGTAGAATACGGATACTGCTGAATTGATGACCATGATGAGCGCAAGATACCAAACCCAATGTATTTCGCTGAAGGAAATATTTCCTGAGGCGCTAGCTTCCAAGAGAGCCGCCTTGACAATACCCATGATCACAAGCAGTTTCGACAAGAAACCTGCGAGAGGAGGGACACCTGCTAATGACATCATGAAGATGAACATGGCAACTGCAAGGAAGGGTTCTCGCTTGACCAAGCCGCCCAGTGATTCAAGGGTATGACCTCCGTTTTCTGACTCAAGCAATGAAAGAACGAGGAACGCTCCGAGTTTGAAACAGACGAGAACAACAAGATGGAACATCAATGCGGTAACGATGGCCAGCGATGCAGATTTACTGTCCATTACATGAGCGGGCTCCCAGTTCAATGCACCGATTGCAGTGATCGCCGCCATCATATAACCTGCATGAGCAACCGAAGAATAGGCAAGCATTCGCTTTGGATTGGTTGAGCCAAGGGCTGCAAGATTGCCCCACGTCATGGTTACAACGGACATTACAGCAAGTGCAACAAGCCACACGGTTGTACCATCGTCACTGTTTTCTGGAGAGGCGACGACCAAGAGTATTCGAAGAAGTCCGACGATTCCCATCGCCTTACTGGCCGTAGCAAGTACACCTGCAACTGGACCTGGGGCTCCGGCATAAGCATCAGGTGCTGCAAAGTGAAAGGGGGCAGCGCTGACCTTGAAGCCAAATCCTACCAAAAGCATACCAAGTCCAGCCAACGGTAGGGCCTCCATCCCAGAGGTATCGAATTGTGCTGCAAGATCTGTAAATTGGAGGGAACCCGCCCATAGGTAAAGGAGTGAAAGTCCGTACAGACCAACACCAGATGCTACTGAGCCGACGATGAAATATTTCATTCCAGCTTCTGAACCTTCTTTCGTTTCCTTCAGGAACGCTACGAGAACATAGGTGGAAAACGATGCGAGTTCAAGTCCAATAAACAGCAAGAACATGTCCTGTGCCAAAGCAACAACGGACATCCCCAAACCGCAGGTCATGAGCAAGATGTAGAAATCCACCTGTCGGCGGTTGTTGTACAATCCTGAAGCACTTCGGTCAGCACGGAATGTTGCAGGAAGGCGATTGATGGAAGCGATGGAGGCAAGGGCGAGTGCCCCGTAGAAGATCAACTCAAACAGTCGGCTGAATTCATCCACCTTGAGAAGTACATTTTCTCCTGACGCAACGGTTGTCTGATTCATTCCTCCCAAAAAGGATACAATTGCAAGAAGGAAGGCGATGGCGAAGAAGATTGATGCAAAAATCCCAGGAAGTCGTGGGTCGCTGTCAAGCGTTCCTCGTTTACCACCAAAGAACCATGGAATACGGATTTGAGTGAGAGGAATTCGGAATTTTGCATCACCAAGATTTGGCACAATCATCAGCGTAAACAATCCAATGACAAGAACGAATTCAGGAGCAAGTGCAGTGACGAAACCTTCGCCAAACGGTTCAATAACAGACTCCATTTCAGGCACCTCCATTCAAAATTGGGATTAACAACTGTTCAAAGAACGCCACAGTCCATCCGTTCATCATATCAAGAGCAATCCAAGGCATGACACCAAAGAGAATGGTAAACGCTGCCATAATGACCATTGCAATCTTTTCTGAATCCGCGATATCAGGCACAGGTTCTCCGTGCAGACTCGCTGGAGGTTGTGTGTCTTCTCCACCCTCAAAGATGGTGCGTTGCATTGACCAAAGGTAGTATGCGGCAGTGATGGCGAGGACAAAGGCTGGACCGACCATCCAGAAGACACTCCAGTTCTCAGCAGCAAGGAAGTGCCACAAAGCGAGGAACATCATCAATTCTGCAACGAATCCTGCAAGAAGTGGGAGACCAAGGGAGGCCATCCATGCGAACATCATCGAGGTTGCTAACCAAGGGGAATGCTTAGCCATACCTCGCATAGCACCAATTTCCATGCTGTGGTAATGATGCTTGAATGCACCACAAACAGCGAAGAGCATTGGGCTGATGATACCGTGAGCGAACATCATGAAGAGGGCTGCAGCCCAACCGAGCGGTTGCATGGTTGCGATACCGATGAGAATAACTCCCATGTGAGAAACTGAGGAATAAGCAACCATCTTCTTGAGGTTGGTTTGGCCCAAACAGACAACTGCCCCCCAGACGAGAGAGACCATTCCCAAAGCAAGAAGCCAGAATTGGAAGAATTCTGCTGCGTGTGGGAACATGGCTAAGGGCAGACGGAACATTCCGTAAGCACCCATCTTCAACATGACTCCAGCAAGAAGCATAGAACCGCCCGTAGGTGCCTGGACGTGAGCATCAGGCAGCCAAGTATGGAAGGGGACTGATGGAAGTTTGACGAGGAAACCGAGCATCAACATCACGAAGAGAACCTTTTGCATACTTTCTCCAAGGAACCACATTCCGTTTGCGTTTGCAGCCTGAGAATGGCTGATGAGGGTTGGAATGTCAAAGGTACGGCCAGTCCATGTGCCCGAGTATGTCAGAGCAGAATCGGGTTGTAAGAAATACATTGTAATCAATCCAAGCAACATCACGACAGAGGCTGTGAAGGTGTAGATGAAGAATTTCTGAGAAGCGTACTTTCGGTCTTTTCCACCCCACTTGAGGATGAGGAAGAACATAGGAATGAGGGTCAATTCCCAGAAGACATAGAACATGAACAAGTCCAAAGCGACAAAGACACCAATCAAAGCACCGCCCATCATGAGAATGAGTGGGAAATAAACCGAGGCATTCTTTTCGTTCCATGTTGCTGCAATTGTAATGGGAAGGAGGAAGGTTGTTAGCCAAACCATTGGGAAAGAAAGAGCGTCCATACCGACACTCCAGTGAATCCCAAGCGATTCAATCCACACATAGCGGTGCTCAAAATTAAACGAGCCAAAATTCATCGTGGTCCAATCTGTCATATTGTCCATTTGACCAAAGAACATCATGGTGGTCACGCCGAGCATGAAAAACGATACAATCAGAGAGACCATTCGAATGGACGGCCCCAACTTCTCTCGAGCAGCGACCGATGAATTTCCGATAAAGATGAGCAACACAATACTGCTGATTAACGGAAGGCCGACCAGCGGAATGGAGATCCAATCAATAGCCGTACTCATGCAAACACCCCCCAGATAAGGCCAAAGAGAACGAGGGTTCCAACCGCCGCCATCAGAATGTAATCACGAGCAGAACCAGTCGTCAGTGCACGAAGTTTCGTTGAGAGTTGTTGAGAGGTTCGCTCAATGGTCTTGATAGTTCCATCGATGATGCTTGAATCCGCCTCTGCAGCCTTGAAAGAAAAGGCGGCGACGATCTTGAGCATGGCCATGTCGTAGTAATGGTCAAAGTAGAGCCGATTGCTCAATGCTGTGGCAAGGCTGGATTCGCTGAGTGGAGAATTGTCCCAATGATAACGCCCCTTGATGGCTGCATTGAGTGCAAGAACGGGCGTGAACCAGGGCTTAGCAACTTCACCTTCGTCCAACTTTCCGCCGTAAAGCGATAGAGCGAGTCCTGGACCTACAATTGCGCCAAAGAACAAGGCCACATAGGAGAGGATGAAGAAGAATGAGTCGTGGTTAGCAAATGCGTGTTTCATCTCGTACAAGACGCCTTCAAAGAGGTTCTTTTCTCCATCAAACATTGGTGCATATTCTTGTTCAGGAGCCCAGTGGGTGAAGCCTGCACCCGCCAGCAGAATCCCAGATAGCGTCACAAAGGTAAGGATGAACAGAGGCGTTTTGATCCAAGTATTGGTTGGCCCAACATGCGCTGCAACTTCTCCCTTAGGAGCGCCAGCAAAGGTCTTGAGCCACATCCTTGACATGTAAAATCCAGTCATTCCGGCACCGAGAAGAACGCAAAGAGCAGGATACATAAATCGTGGGTCTTCCAAAGCAACCCGCCATGTATTGGCGATGATTCCTTCTTTGGACCAGAAACCACCTACAAGCGGGAATCCCATAATCGAGAGTGAACCAACGAGCATTGCAGTAGCAGTAATTGGCATCTTGGAAGCCAAACCACCCATGTTTTCCATGGATTGTGCATCAAATTCTTCGTGGTGGTCATCGTGGTGGTCATCGTGCTCATCTTCAAGGAGCACACGGGTTAAGGTGAGGTCAAGTTCTGGAACATTGATTTTGCCGTTTCCGTCAATATCAATGGCCTTCATGAGCGGTCCCATTTCCCAAGGCGGGAGATCTGCAATCTCAGCCCCTTTGAGAGCTTCTTTGAATTCATAGGTATCAATCTCTCCGGAGCCGTCGAGGTCAATGGACTTGAAGAATTCAAATGCAGTTTGGTTCTTTTCTTTGAGATAACTCGCAAGCATAACCAGTTCCTTGGGGCTGGGGTCATGATGGTCCTCGTCATGGTGCAAATGGTGGTGTGCGTGGTGAACTTCGTGAATCACAGCACCGCTTGCCATGAACAGCATTCCTTTGGCCATGGCGTGGTTGAACAGGTGGAAGAGCGCAGCGCCGAAGGCGACAACAACAATTCCATGTTCGACTTCGTGACCTGCTCCGTGCCAGTGAAGGGTATTGGCAAGATACAGAGCTGCGCCAAGCCCAGTGAAGATGTAAGCCAACTGCGACATGGTTGAGTAGGCGAGGACTTTCTTGAGGTCCGTCTGAACAAAGGCGATCGCTGCTGCCATAACCGCAGTTGTTCCCCCAATGGCTGCGATGATGAAGGCCAGGTCATCCAGTTGACCGTACATGTGCTCCGAGCCAAAGAACGGGAACATACGAGCGACAAGGTACAGTCCTGCATTTACCATGGTCGCTGCGTGGATAAGGGCAGAAACGGGAGTTGGCCCTTCCATAGCATCGGGTAACCAAACGTGAAGTGGGAATTGGGCAGATTTACCAACCGCGCCAATGAACATCAAGCCAAGCGCCCATGCCAAACTTGCTGGGTCGACCTTTGCGATGTTGTCATCGTTGAATACATAGGCATAATCGAGATGGCCATCAAAGAGTGTCCAAAGCATGGCCAAGCCGACCATAAGGAACACGTCACCAACACGAGTGGTAAGGAACGCCTTCTTTGCTGCATAGGCAGCACTGGGGCGCTCGTAGTAGAATCCAATGAGAAGATAGGAACAAAGACCCATCAATTCCCAGAAAATAAACAGCCAGAGGAACGAATCCGCCAAGACCATGCCGAGCATACCGGAACAAAAGAGTACGAACTCAGCGTAGAAACGGTGGTTACGGTTGTCGTTGATGGGGTCGGTATTCATGTAACCAATAGCGAAACTGTTGATGAGAAGACACAGGAATGAAGCAACGAAAAGAAGGACGACAGTGATGTGATCGATGTGTACGCCGAATCCAAAGACTACCGTCTCGGTTGAATTACCAGAATTCCACATGCTTGAGGTAAACCATGTCCAATCGGTGAATTCATCCATGCCGGAGAAACTTCCGATAAAATCCTTGATCAGCCATAACGAGAGCAACAAACTGGTTGCCATGACGACCAAAGCAATCAAACCGCCTTCCTTGACGTTCTCCTTCCAAAACGGATTGCTGTTGAATATTTTACCAAGGAACAGAATCACAGGGAATGCCAACATTGGCAGAATGAGGATAAGGGGTGCGTATTCAACCGCATTGCTGTGGATAATTACTTCAGAACTGCTTGTACTAGCCATCATACCACCTCAGTTCTTCAGGACGTTTATGTCGTCCAGTGTAATCGATTCGTGTTGCCCATACATGGCCAAGAAGATAGCGAGTCCAACTGCGACCTCACTGGCCGCAATAGCGATTGCAAATATGGTGTAAACCCAGCCTGTTGCATCACCGTGATGGATGGCTGCTGCTGCAAATTGCATGTTCGCTGCGTTCAACATCAACTCAATGCACATGAGAACGATGATGGCGTTTTTACGAGTAAACGCACCTGCGAGTCCAATAACGAACAACAGTGCTGAAAGACCTGAAACCCATGCTGGATCAATCATTCTTCTTCACCTCCAAATTCCCAAAGTAGATTTTCCATTCGCTCATCACGAACAAGGTATGCAGCGCCCATCATGGCCATGGCCATGAGCAAACCGAGGACTGCCAATGCCAATCCCCACTCATTGAGCATCGAACTTGCAAGACCGCTTGTTGTTGGGGCGGTAGTTGCCTCCTTCTCCCAAACATCATCGCCGTTGACAATCGCAACCAAAATGAAACCAAGAGCCACAAGCCCAAGGCGGGTAAACAAGGAGAGGAACTTCATTCAAAGTCCTCCTCAAGAATTTGACGGCGTGTGAGCATGATACCAAAGAGAACCACCAACCCCACGCTTGCTAGATAGACAAGAATCTGAATAGCGGCAAGGAATTCAGCACCAAGAAGGATAAAAATCCCTGAGACGGCCATGAAACAGAAGATGAGCGAGAGCATTGAATGAGCAACCCGTTGTGCAAAAATAAGTCCCAGCGCACCGCCGAGCGTTATTGCTGCAAACAGGAAGAACACACCGGTTTCGGCTGCGCTCGCCACATCCATCTCAGGCGTCCCCCTTTGCTGCTTCCTTAGCGGCTTTCTTGGCTCGCTTGGTACGTTCCTTGGAAGCGCGCTTTGCAAGTTCAGCATCAACGGCTTCTTGGTGAACCCCCGGCAATACTCGAGTTCGGGACGCATCAAACCATAGGTCTTGACGAGTGAAACCTGACATACCATCGTATTCGTTGGTCATGAAGAAGGAAGTAAATCCACAGGATTCCATGCAAAGTCCACAAAACATACAGCGCCCTAAGTCAATGCGACCTGAAACAATCTGATCGTCGGCTGGACGAAGTTCGTCTTGAGATAGAATGGCCTCTTCGCCGGAATCGTTCCACCGGACAGTAGCTGTGGTTCCTGAAAGGTCAAGAACCTCTGCAAATCTCCACTCATCTGGAGCACTTGTGTGAGCGGTTACGAGGTTGAAATCATCCAACTCAGCCTTAACTTCAGGCTTTTCAACGGCCGCATATTTTCCGACTTCAAGTTCCATACCCAAGCCAGCATCTTCACCGTCTGCAGCGTCCAAAACGTCAACACGCAACTCTGTGGTCATGTGAAGGCAGTCGTTTGGGCAGATGTTAACACACATCTTACACGCCGTACAAGTTTCCCAAATAACCCCGATCCGTCCGTTGTAGTTTCCTGGAACGAAGAGCCAAGGCTCCATGTCCTCAAGACGTTCGTAGGGGTATTGGACGGTTTGGGGCTTCCAAAGCGTTGGCTTCAGGTCCGAAGTCACCCGATCAGGAGCGAACTCTTGACGAGTAATGTCGTTCATCGTAGCAGAAGAGGCAGCTCGAGCTCTGCTTCCATCATCCAAAAATTCCGGGTGGGATGTGTTGTGGTAGTCACCTAGTTTCTTTCCGAACCGCTTACCGATAAACGGGAAGGTTCGCAAGGCAGTAATCAGCGTAATCTTAAACGGGTACCAAAATAGGTTTCTAAAATTCGGTTGTGCGTGTGGATGCATTGGCATGGTTTCACCTCACTCCTGCCCCGGGACCACTGTCCCCGCAGGCTCTACTGTATGCACATGGAACATACGCTCCTGTGCAACAGATTTGTCTTCATCATTGAGATAGACCCAGAAGATTCCGAGCCAGAACAATGTGGTTGCGATTGGTACGAAGTACGGAAGGCCGAAAGCGTCCCATGCCATTCCGCCCGCTACATCGTTTTGTGCAGACATTTCTTCTGGGTTGAACAAGTACAACCGGTACACCAAGGAAAGGACGACCTGGATCACTGCAAGAGGCAGGAGCATTCGCCATCCAAACTCTAGAATTTGGTCGGTTCGGATTCTTGCAAGAGAGAATCTTGCCCAGACGAACACGATAAGGAAGACCAACCAGGACTTGATGAGTGTCATTACTGCACCGGGAATCAAGAGGTAAAGTCCACCCAATCCAAGGAATTCAATCGAACCGATGGTGCCTTGGAAAGGCAAGTGCCATCCGCCAAGGAAGAAGTGAGTGAAGAGGAAACAAGCAGCATATGTGCGAATGTATTCAGCCATAAAGAGCATACCAAAACGCATACCCCCGTATTCAGTCCACCATCCTTCGACAAGTTCGGCTTCTGCCTCTGGCATGTCAAAGGGAACACGTTCAACCTCTGCAATCATCGTGATGAGGAAGAGGGCAGCACCAAGTGGCATAAGGAAAATATTCCATGCACCAGCAGAATGTTGGAAGTGAATGCTTTCGATGATATTGAAGGTTCCAGAAAGAATCGCAACCGATAGCAACGTGAGGAGAAGTGGGATTTCGTAGGCAGTAAGTTGTGCAGCTGAGCGGATTCCTCCGATGAGGGTGTACTTGTTGTTTGATGACCATCCTGCAAAGAAGACACCGATTGGTGCAATTCCAAAGATTGCAATAGCATAGAGGATGGATAGATCAGGATTGGTAGCATAAATTCCGCTTGAGAGTGGAATCATTCCAAGAATGAGAAGGGTAGATGAGACAATAAGGAAAGGTGAGACTTCAAAGATCAATTTGTCTGCACGCTGGGGCACCATGTGTTCCTTCACCAGGAACTTCATGCCGTCAGCAACATTTTGGAAAAATCCGGGAACGATGGTCTTGCCCATCCACGAGCGGTTGTTGACACGGTCAACGGTTGCGAAGTTTTCGTCTCGGTTTCCGAATTTACTGTTAAGCCATTTGTTGATGGCCCCCACTGGCTTACCTGCGCCAAACGGTAGCATGTTCCACCATTCTCCGGCAGTGACGCCGTTTTCACCGACCCAAAGGGAGCGGAGGGCCGTTGTTGCGCCGTATCGGTCTTGCATACGAGCCACAGCCTTTCGTTCAATCCAAAGAATGGCGAATTGTGAGAAGAAGAGCATGAGAAATACAATGTTGACCGCTGCGAAAGTTCCCGCTGCGAAAGATATGCTTCCTGCGCTCTCTTCTATTGGCGTACCTTCCATGAGGCTGATGAGGTTGGAGCGAAACGCTCCTTCCTTGTCCAAGAAGAATCCTACCAAATCGTACCTGTCATCCATCTTATCACCTCAACGGTCGGTTTCTCCAATACACGGGTCAAAGCTTCCCATAATAGCGGGAATATCTGCGACCTTGTAACCAATCATGGTCTTTGCAACATAAGGAATGGTGATGAACATCGGAGAACGAATCGACAAACGGTAAGGGTTCTTTCCTCTGCTGTCTCCACCGCCTTGAATGTAGAATTTTGAGGCCCCACGTGTGCATTCGTAATTGGAGAATCCAGTTGCGCCTTCAGGAGCTCGGGTTGGAGCTTTAGCAAGAATCATTTCATCCCCATTGGAGTAATTCGTGTTCTTTCCACCTGGGATCTTCTCAATCGCATCAAGAATCATGCGGCAAGATTGCCGCATCTCTTCCATACGGACACGGTATCGGTCGTAGCAATCTGCACCCTTTACCGATGTTGGTTTTTCTACGGCCGGCTCCCAATCGACTTGGTCGTAGACCGAGTATGGGTGCGCCCAGCGTGCATCGTAGTTGACGCCCGCAGCACGAATGTTGGGCCCTGAAACACCTGCGTTGACCATTTCCTCAGCGTTGGCATATCCAACACCTTGCAAACGAACAAGCCAAATGGTGGATTCATCGAGCATCATTTCGTATTCATCAATACGCCTCTCAAACAACTTGACCTTTGCAACCAAGCGGTCTGCGAAACCAACTGGAATATCGCGCTTAACTCCTCCGACTCGGGGGTAGTTGTAATGCATTCTTGACCCGCCCAATTCTTGGAGCAAATCAAGGAACATCTCACGGTCTCGCATGCACCACGTCATCAACGTAAGACTTCCAATGTCAGGCCCATAAGCCCCGAGCCACATCAAGTGGGATGCGAGGCGTTGGCATTCTGCAGAGATCAAACGAATGTATTCAGCTCGTTCTGGAACTTCAACTTCAAGAAGGTCCTCAGCAGCATAGATGTAGGAATTCGCCCAAGTCATGGCGCTCACATAACAGAGGCGGTCACAGTAGGGAGTGATTTGTGTGAAGTCGCGAGATTCTGCGATTTTCTCAACCCCTCGGTGGATGTAGCCGAGTTCTGCTTCGGTATCCACAACTGTTTCACCATCAACCTTAACGCGAAGCGTCCAAAGTCCGTGTGTCATTGGGTGTTGAGGCCCCATTGTAATCCACATTTGTGCCATGGTATCACCTCACTTGACCCGACCCTCATCGGTTGGTTTACGGCCGAAACCTTGGGCATCGTCGTACATTTCGTTGAAATCATGATATCGTAGCTTGTGTTGCTTTTGCAAGGGATGGAATCCTTCGGGACTGTCGTGGGGATTCAACACACGATGCATGTTTTTGTGGCCCTCAAATTGAATGCCAACCAAATCCCAAGTCTCCTTTTCATTCCAGTCAGCACCCACCCAAACATCTTGCACGCTCGGAACAGAGGGTTCTTCGCCTTGGGGGAGCGTAACGATAATTTCGAACTCAAGCGGAATATCGGATCCGGTAAGTTTGGATGCAACGTGAACGGTGTTTGTGAAGGGTTTCTGGTCGACAACAGGTTGCCGCATCAGGTGGTAAACCACTTCCCATCCTCGGTCAGCGCCACCATCGGGGAAATGGGTTCCAGTCACCATTGAACAATAATTAGCACCGTGGTCAAAGCGAAGTGACTTTGCTACTGCTGACCAGTGCTGAGGAGGGCATTGAATGCGTACAAAGGCCATCTTGAATGAATTGGAGTGGTGCTCTACGGTGGAGTTAACATTCGAGCCTCCAAATCGCTTCGTAAGAATGGCAACGCAGGCCTCTGCCGCCAAATCACTCTGTTCGTTGCTGACACGCATTCCCATGTTCAGTCCTCTCCGACAATAATTGGCTTCTCGCCCTTTCGTCCGCTGCTTGGTGCAGCCCCAATACGAATGATTTTCTCACGAAGCAATCCGAATCCATCGATCAATGCTTCGGGCCTTGGCGGGCATCCGGGGATGTAAACATCCACAGGGATGACGGTGTCAACGCCTTCGAGAATGTTGTAGGATTGGAAGTAAGGACCTCCCGAGATGGCACATTCACCCATTGCGATGCAATACTTTGGCTCGGGCATTTGCTCCCATAGACGAACAACCTTATCGGCAAATTTCTTTGAAATAGGGCCGTTGACGAGTAGGACATCGGATTGACGAGGGGATGAACGGAACAGAACTCCAAACCGGTCACCATCGAAACGAGGGGTTGCCGCTGCTGCCATTTCAATAGCGCAACATTTGATCCCCAAGTGGAGCGTGAACAGCGATTTCCTTCCAGCCCAGTTGAAGTAACGTCCGGCCAAAACGCTTAGGAATTGTTTGATCTTTGTTGCTTTGAGTGCCTCATCGGTGACGTCTCCGACCATTTCAACGAGCGCTCGGCTGTTGAATGCTGCATAATTTTCGTCTTTACCTGCCATTTATTCACCTCAGATGTAAATGCGACCCCGCTTGCGGAACACGTACCAGACCCCCAGGGCCATGGTTGCAAAGAAAATGCCCAAGACGACCAGGGCATCGGTCGCTTCTGCAACGGCCGTGGTGCGGTCAACGGTGTCCACGGCAGTCGCATCAGATGCCACCATTCCGCCGAGAACGAGGAACATGAAGGCAACATCAAAAACAAGGAAAATAATCGCATACCAGTAATACTGGAAGTGAAATTGGATCATCGCATCGCCTACAGGCTCGCTTCCACATTCAAAGGTCGTAAGACGTCGTGGATAGAGGCTGTGGTCCCGCTCGTATCCTTCCAAAAGGTAGGAGCGGGTGATGTGAGGTCGAGCTGGGTCAACTTTGGGACGAACCACCCATGTGATGAGGAAATTTGTCAGTGGCATAATTATGCCCAAAATCGTGAGGAATCCTATGGATAGATACTCACTGGGCACAGATTCAATACCTGACATGTTGACACCTACATAGAAAGCATACGCTCTCTATTCTTTCCGAATTGAGCCACCTCAATAAGCGTTGTCAAAGGCCATGGAGGAAAAACGGCTGTATCGGGGGTTTTTTCTCGCTCCGGAGAAGGGTTTGAAATCCCTTAAAATGGCTTTCAGCGGCCCTTTTTCAATCCTTTCTAATGAGGAAGAGCAGCAAAAGAGCGACAATCACCGTTGCGCCGATGGCTTGGAGTGTCGCGTTGCCGGCCAAATCAAGAACTCCATCATCGGGTTCGCCTTGGACAACAAATTCCAGATTCTGTCGGTCAAGAACTCCTGTATCGGTTGGTTCCGCCGAGAGTGTGAATTTGTACGTGTCTGAAAGTTCAGCACCATATGGAGCGCGAATGGTGGCATTGATGTACAAACGTTCCCCTTCATCGACCATGCAAACTAATTCGTTGTTCTCAGTCGTACAGTCTCCATCTTCGCTGTTGATGACAACGGACCAACCCCGAAGATCTTCAGAGGTGAAAATCCGAATTTCGCTGCGTACATTCCCCGTGTTGACGATTGAAATCTCATGTTTCAGTGCTTGTCCGCCATAAGTGAGGTCCAATTCTTGACGCGCCCCCGATTCAACAAAGACAAGGTCTTGGATAATGGTGACATCAAGCGTAAGAGAAACGGAACCTGAACGGTTGGCAGCATTGGAAACGCTGGTCACAACGAGTTCTAAAAGGCCACCTTGGCCAGTTTCTGCTCCAGCGTTAACGCGCAAGGTCAATTCAAAGTAAATCTCGTACGGCCGAGCTTCGTGTCCAATCATGAGGCCACTGTTCAACATTTGACTCTTTATACTGCTCTCGGTTGGGCCGATGATCGGTTCGCCATCCTCAAGAACATACGTTTCGTTTTCCAAATCCCAGATGCCATATCCAAGTGGGATGTTGACCTCGCCGGTTACTGGTGCGTCGTCAAGAGTAAGGGAGCGAGTTGCCACTCCTTCTAACCCCGACATTGCGAATACGGCATCGTCTCGCCCATCGCCCATGTTTCGAACCCAAAGGCCAAAGGTTACTTCTCCATTTGGAGGTAAAATACTGGACCCAGTGGTTGCTGTTTCAGTATCGACGAGACGAACATTCATTGCGAAATTTCTATCCGAAAGTATTGCAAGGAATTCGGCCTCAAGTTGGTTGTCAGGAATGCCATCGTTGTCCGCATCCTGGCTGTTTGGGTCGTCCTTGTTCCTGACACGAACAGTCAATCGTGTGTTGTCCAATTCCTCGCCGTCGGGAATGCTGACAACGAGATAGACCGTTGTTCCTGAGCGGGGGTCGATGTCAATTTCAGAAAATTGCATTCCATTTTCGTCTTCAAACACCGTATCCCACGCTGGACTTTCGGATTGGTCAACCACCGAGAGGGCCATTGTGTCGCGGACGTTTCCTGAGTTGTAGATTTGAATAGGGAAACTCACGTCTGTTTGTGAACGGCCCGTTTGATCGGTTGCTGGTGTTGTGATTTCAAACGAATGAGAGGCGGCTACTGTCACTCTTAACACGACGCTGTCGTAGGCTGTACCTCCTCCAGAGGGCAATACACTGAGCGTGATTTCAATGTCTTCGGAAGCGAGTGCATCTTGTGGTACGCGGACGGTCAAATCAACAGACACTGAATCTTGATTTCCATGGCGTGAACCAATCAAAACTGTGGATTGTTCAAGTTGAATCGCCCAACCGGAGGGCGCGCTCGATGAAGAGATGCGAAGATTGTCCTGGCCGTTTCCTTGGTTTGCGACCGTCACGGTGGTTGACTTATTGCTTCCAGGTTCAATGTTTGATAGGAATGTTGTTGCAAGTGAGATGCTCGCTCCATACGACTGACCTACTGTTATTCTGAGTTGCTCTTGACATTCCTGGACTACACTTCCACCATTTTTACCAAGAATGGTGACAACAGCTTCTGAACCTGCATCAATAGAGTCGTCGGGTGATATTGAAAGGTCAACTGAAACCGATCCACCTCCGCTGCTGGTGTGCGGAAGTAAGCGCGAGGAAGCACCGTCAACATCAACCCATCCGGCTTTGTTTCCTGTAGATGCGATGTTAACGGTCCATTGCACGTTGCCAGTGTTGGTGAATGTAGCGGTGACGGCCCCTACAGAACCTGGGTTGACCGCCAATGAACTTTTACTCAGCGACACAGAGCAAGTTTTCAATTCTGGAACGATGAGTTTGAAATCATCGGTGTCTTTTGCCTCTTGGGATGGGTCGTTGGTTACAGTACCTGTGATGTCCCAACAATAGTCATCTGCATCTTGGCCGTCTGGAATCTCAACGGTTGCGGTGACTGTGGTCGATTCTTCTTGGTCAAGGTTCACCGATGTTTCGCTAAGGGAGACGGTGAAGTCAGAAGTACTTCCACAACCTGGCCCGTCGTTTTCGTCGATTGACAACGCAATAGTTTCGTTGGTTTGCCCAGTGTTTTCAACTTCAACATTGAAATCAAGTTCATCTTCTCCATTCCAGTTTTGTTCTTTGTCTCCACTGTTGACCGTGAGTTCTACGCCGAATACTGCGCTGCCTGACCCATCTCCAGCAGTTGTGGTCACTGTTGCTGTTTCTTGGGCGGGCGCTCCTGCCACATCGGGAGGTGTCGCCTGTTCGTTAGCATTGACGGTGACGGTTGTGTCGCAACTGCCTTCAGCGGTTTGAGTTAATGTGACATTCATGGTCGCTTCTTCGTATGCGCCCGCTTCAATCGCCCCTGGGATTTGAGTGACGGTGGAGGAATAGCCATTGCAATCTTGAGTTGCTTCCTGAGAAGTACTGATTGACACCGTGACTGGATTGGAGCCGGTATTGCGAACACGGATGGTGTATTCTCCTGCTTCACCGGGGTTGACTTCTAACGAACTTGGGATTGGTGTTACGGTAATGGATGCATCCCTCGCCCCGTCCGCAGCAGCCGTTGGAGCCATCAGTGGGAGCACAGCAAGCGACATCATAATGACAAGGAACAGAGCCTTCCTTTGATGAGAAGCGGCCGCGCCGTCACGAGGGACCATACCTCCGGCTCGGAGTCATCCTATCAAAACCCTATGCTCTTTTTGCCTCAAAAAGACCGAGTGGGGCGGCTCATGCTTGAACGAAATGTTCAGAACTCGCTGAACAATTTACGCAAACCTGAATTTGGTCGGCATTGCAACCAGAATATCCACCACTGTGGTAGCGTGCTCCACACGACGGACATCCAACCGCCGAACCATGAATGGCTTGACGACACGACCAACAAATCGGTGCAGGTGTTGCAGAAGCGGCTGGAATCGGGCTCGTTGTTGCTTGTGTTGGATTGAAGCTCATTGGCTTGTTGAGTGAAGGCAACGTTCCACTTTGCCCTTGCTTCGGGCGTCTTAGAAGAACTGCACCAACCCCCCCGAGGACCGTGAGGAGAACCAACAATCCAATGACAACCGATGTTGCACTCAAGCCCGATGTCAATGAACTTCCTACGGGTTCACCTTGAGATGTTGCTGAAAAGGAGAAGTTACCCGATGATTCGTTACTACCAACCAAACTTAGGACGACTGTTGTCTCACCTGGGAGGTCTGCTCTCAGATTAAGACGGACCAATGTTGATTGTCCTACTTCAAGCTCAATGAGGTCTGTACCGTCAACTGAAGCGCTCCACTCATCTCCCGCATCGACTGTCACTTGACGTTGGAAGCGAATGTTTCCGTTATTGGTGATCTCAACAACAACTTGGCTCGTTTCACCGGTTGTGAAGATTGGGACACTGTCCACTTTCCAACTTGCAACTTCGTTTTCAGCAACGAGTAAGCCCACGGTTTGACTCAATGCAACACCACCTCCCTCAAGAGTGATGGTGAAGGAGGGTTCGGCGAACGGAAGGGCTCCGTTTGCAATCAAAATGCTGCACGATACAGGTACGAACTGATTGATGTCAATTCCACCAGGTATCGAACAATCTCCAAACAATCCGTTATCGGTTTGCAGAGAAACACTTGGAGTCCATATTGTATCGGCAGTATTGGTGGCCAGCCATGTGAATTTCATCGCAGATCCCGTCGGGTGAGAGCCTTCACCTTCCGAGCTGGAATATGTTGTGCCGTCCTCAAGTTCAAGGCTCGCAAAGGTAAGCGACGGAACTGCCAATATCTCAACGGTGAGTTCGCCTTCCCAGGTAAATCTGTCATTGGTTGAATCAAGAAGCAATTGAATTGAACCCGACTTCGCAGCACCGTTGCCCTGAAGGGTGTACAATACACTGGTGCTGCTCGCCCATGGCAAATTGATCGGCTGTATCTCAGAGGTAATGGACCAACCTGCAGGAAGCACAAACGATGGAGTGAGGTTAAGATCGATGTTGCCGTTATGTTCGATAGAATACAGGAGGGATACCGTTGAATTTGGACGTAGGGTCGAATATGAGGATTCCAGATTGACGTACACTTCACGAACAGGTTCTACTTTGATAGGGATTTCAAATGTCACGGATTTCTGATCCTCTGTTTGGCTTATTGCAATCAACTCTACGATACGTTCAGCACCGGCCGCTGTTACGACAAATGGTGGCGTGATGACAATGTCAACACTGCGGAATGTGTCCATGGCGATGAGGCCTGTTGATCCTGATGAGGCCCCTCCTTCACTTCCCAAGTTTGAAAATCCTGCCTCCCAACCTGTTGGGGGCTCAATGAATAAATCATAACCGATGCGTGCATTTCCGTTGTTAAAGAAGCGCAAGGTCAAATTCGTAGGTTGCGAAGGATGAACAGGGACGACTGAATAATCGAATTCAAGAGAAGCATCTGCAAGTAACGGGACTTCAAACGTCAAGTCAAGTGGGTAACTCACGCCGTTATCGACATCAAGCCCGAGCAAATCAATACGGTAATTTCCTGGAGAGGGGGGGGCAGGATGGACCAATGTGACCGTAATGTATTGCGATTCTTGTCCACTGAGTGTAAAATTTGAATTGGTACTGCCGATATACCATGGCATGACTTCTCCAGTTACTGTATTGACAACTTGTCCAGTTTGCATTGAGGCATTGGTTGAAATCAGCGCTGTATTTGTTAGCGTGATGTTCCATGAAGCAGTGGTTGTATCCGAATCTTCCAATGTTAAGGTTGAAGTCGGAGTTTCCAGTTTTACGCCCGGTGCGGTGATGTTGACATAAATGTCATGACGGTTGTTGTTTTCTCGGATTTCTTCAACGGCATCGTCAGGGTCGATAATGAATGAAAGGACACTGGTGCCAGAGGATTGGGGCGTCCATGACCAAAACATCTTCTTTGTTGAGCCAGCACCCAATTCGATGGATTGGCGACTTATTTCATTTCCATCAACTTCAAACACCACAGGGAAGGTCTCCGCCATGACATTGCCGAAATTGAAAACCGAGGTCGTCAATTGAACGGGGTCGCCAACTTGAGGAATACCAACATTCATTTCGAATTCATCTTCTTCAACCATAGGGTCAGGTCGTAAATCGTTAACGCCGTGTCCCAAAACTGCAATGGCGTAGGGTTGAGTTCTCGAACCACTGTGCTGAGCGTCCTTGACTTTGACCGTCCAAGTGCCCATTGATGCAGAGTCGATCAAAATAACTTCGAGGTTGTTAACCGAATCCCGAGTACCGCCCGTTGTTGAACGGCCGCTGGCGAAATCGTTGCCCAAGTAAGTGGTCCCGTCCGGTGAGGTGACCTGCAGGTCAAGGTCGTTCACAAGTTGAGAGTTTGAAAAACGAGAACCGCGTTCATCGGACCAAGTTAAGACTGCTTTGAACGTACCCGAGCCCTGTGATACATTGAATGAATAGGTCTTGCTGTTCCCTGTTCCCGACATTGCAGAACGATCGTCAACCCAGATGCCTTGGCCCGTAGAAGGGGCGAGCGTATTGCGTAAATTGATGCGTCCCCATCCTTCGTCTTCATTGGGAATATTTCTGCTGCCAACATCTTCTGCGCCTAGAACGAGAAGTGCCTTCACGAGTGCACCTTGTGGGGACGGGCGTTGAGCGATTTCCTCAA
>MDTC01071790.1_pt1 | contig 18754 bp, 13 predicted proteins | sample 811181 | NCBI WGS metagenome assembly MDTC01 (sample SAMN05326644, study PRJNA326480) | marine metagenome | isolation source: seawater | place: Pacific Ocean: North | collected 2011
GAACAACAACAATGGGAACAACGTCAACGAGAAATGGCACACCAAGAACGTATGCGACGTGAAGAGCAACAAAGAATTGAACAAGCACGTCAATATCGTAATCAACAAACTCGTCAACCGACTTCTACATTTGGTGGTTCTACTCGTTCTAGTTCAGACGAATTAACACAAGCACGTCATCGTGCAGAGCAACGTGAAGCAGAACTTCAACGTGAATTGGAAATTCGCAGGATTCAAGAAGAACGTCGTAGAGCATTACTTGAATTTCAAGAACGTGAACGTCAAGCACAAGAGCAACTTGAAAGAATCCGTAACGGAGAGTCAGTTCAAATTGAGTCTCCACGTAATTTTCAGTATTCTCACAATCCGATTTATTAATAAACACTTTATTTAAAACAGATGCAAAAACAAATTAAGGATTTACCACTCTCACTTCAGTCATTGTTTGTTGAGATAAAAGCAGAACAAGATGCAATCAACGCATCTAAATTAGACTATGTAAGTCATCCTGTGAATAAAAATAAATTAGATGATTATGAACAACTTGATATTATTCATGAATCAGAAAATCAAGATGATGAATATGATGAATACGATGAAAATACATACGACATGAATTGTGTGTCTCCTTCTATGCGAGAAATGTTTGAGTAAATTCAAATTTCATTTTATTTTTTAAAAAAGAATCGCAACGATTCTTTTTTTTTGTTTATATTGGTTTTTCCTTTGTTTTTATATATCCACGTATATTTATACGAAGAACTATTTCTAAAAAATTAATTTCGGAGACACACAAATGGCAGAAAACAAAAAAATAAGTGAATTGGATCAAATTCAGAGTTTAAGTAACGATGATGAATTTATGGTGGTAGATAAATCAACTACTTCCGGACAGGATGCTTCGTCATCTGGTAAAACAACTAAAGTTACTTTAAATCAACTTAAAGAAGCAGTTTCAGCATCTGGAGCAAAAGGAGATAAAGGTGATCAAGGTGCTCAAGGAGCACAAGGTGCACAAGGTCCTAAAGGTGATCAAGGTGCTCAAGGAGCACAAGGTGCAACTGGTCCAGAAGGTTCTGCTGGTAGCAATGGAGCAACTGGAGCAAGAGGAGCAACAGGAGCAACTGGAGCAAAAGGTGCAAGTGGAGCAAGTGGAGCAAGAGGAGCAACTGGAGCAACGGGTGCCAGAGGAACAACTGGCCAAAAGGGTGCAACTGGTGCAACCGGAGCAAACGGAGCAAGAGGAGCAACAGGTTCAACCGGTGCAAAAGGAGCAACTGGAGCAACGGGTGCTAGAGGAGGAACTGGAGCAACGGGTGCAAGAGGTACAACAGGAGCAAGAGGTGCAACAGGTGCAACGGGTAATGCCGGAAATTCAAATGCTCATCTTGATTGGAGTGGTCAGGGAGTATCAATTGATGCAACAGGTCAAAAGTTTAGTAAAGGAAATGTTGGTAACGGTTGGGCAACTGGTTGGTTACAATCAAAATTAGCATTTTCACATGGTGCTTCAATTTCATGGTCTCCTGCTGGAAATCAACCATTAATGGTTGGATTAAGTGATGTTGTTGGAAATGGAGATACTGGTAATCGTTATGCAAATATTGATTATGCTATATACAATATTCGCGAAGGTGGATTAAGAGTTTATCACGGTGGAAGTCATAAAACCAGTGTTACAGGAAAATATTCTCCGAGTGATATTTTCACAATCACATATGACAACGATAATATTAGATTTTACCAAAACGGAGTAGAAATACCAAATTCTGCGACCGGAGTTTCTGCTAATAGAAAATTTACTGCTTATGTATCTGCACATGATGCAAACAAACCAATGATTACTATGTTGTCATTTACACAAGCAGGATCAAGAGGAACAAAAGGTTCATCAGGAGCAACCGGATCAAGAGGAGCAACCGGACCAAGAGGAGCAACTGGTTCAGCAGGTGCAAAAGGAGCAACTGGAGCAAGAGGAGCAACTGGTGCTAGAGGAGCAACGGGAGCAAGTGGTACGTTCGCAGGAGGAACCGTTACGGCTCCGATTTTAGTTAACTCAACCTCAGATGAAAAACTTGTTCTTCAAGGTTCAGGTAGTCCACATATTCGTTTTCGTGAAGGAACAACCAACAAAGCATATGTTCAATGGAATGCTAACGGACAATTGTATCTAGTAAATCAAGAAACTAATTCACATATGACTGTAGCAGATGCACGTATAGTAATTGGTGGTAAATACGGAAATGTACAAATCGGAGCAATGAACACAGGTCATTGTCATTTTTACACAGATAGAAGCAATTTCTATTTTAATAAACAATTGCAAGTAGTTGGTGGTATTATTGACTACGCATCAAAAGCAACTTATTATAACTCAGGAAATCTAAGTCCAGTTCGTAAAAGTTTTCCAGGTGCAGCTAGTGCATCTCATTATGGATTGGATAATTGGTTAGACTTTTCAGTTTCAAGTAACCACGGTATTTATTGGAGCAAAGGAACAGGTAAAGGATGGCACATTTATCCAAAAGGCACAAACGATATGTATATTCGTAGTGGTAATAGCACAAATACTGCATTAGCATTTACTTGTAGTAATGCAACTCCACGTGGTTATGTGTATGCAGATAGTAGTAACACCATTGGATTTCTTAATAAAGAAAGACAATGGAGATTTAGAGTTATGGAAAATAAGAATTACCTTTATAGTTCATCCTATTCACCAAACTTGTATTTTCAAGAAGGTGGTGCAAAAACTTGGACAGGAAATGCAGGAACCAATATGGGTAAAATTGAATATCATAGCAATCGTTTTTATATAAATGCAGGAACCAATTCAAATCGCATTGTTCAGTTTAGACGTGGTGGTACGGATTTAGCATACATTTCAAATAGTGGTGTATACGTAGGACCAGGAATAGATTTACCTGGAGGAGTTGCGTTAAGAAACACAGGAGGTTTAGACCTGAAAGTAAGCAATAAATACGGATGGAGTACAATGGGAACTAAAAATTCAAGTCATTGTCATTTTGATACTGATCGTGGTAGTTTCTACTTCTATAAAGGAGCATATGTTCAGTGGGTTCATACTTATGCAAATATTACCGTTGGACCAAACACTTCGGATTTAAAAACCACTCATATTCATCCCAATGGAAATATTACAATTGGTAATAATGATAATTTGCGTGAAGGAGGTCAACTTACTATGCGTTATCCTGGAAGAAGTGACAATGGATTTACAACCAAAAACTCACCAAAACCAAACAGAAGCAAAGTGGGTTTTATTGATGTTTATTACGATGATACAAAATGGCTACACGAACACAAGTGTGCATATGTAAGTTTAGGACACAATGGATATACACATGATCGTATGTTAAACATTTCAGAGGTATATCAACACACTCTCAATGGTCACTTGACTTTGTATGATGGTAACAACGCTGCTTGTTTTTACACAGGTCGTCCTGGAGATACACGAAATCAAAGTTTTTACTTTAGAAGATTTACATCTGCAAGCAACAAATCACTAACCCAAGATACAATGCGACTTGAGCATCATAGTGGTAATATGCTGATCAGAGGAAGATTTTACGCAAGTCAAAATATTTCGGACATTCGTCAGAAAAAAGAAATTGAAAAAATGAATCCGTCTGAATCTCTTAAAAAAGTTATGAAATTGAAACCAGTTAGATTTAATTGGAAAGATGCTTCAAAAAACAAAAATCAATATAAACAAATGGGATTGATTGCTCAAGAAGCAGAACAAATCATTCCAAGTGTGATTACCGAGCAACAAAGCATGGATCATATTCATGATATATCTAAACCAAATGCGAATCCAGCAGTAGCATCTGCGGCTCCATTGGATGATGTTGAAAAACTTAAAACTATTGAGTATACAGAACTTGTTCCATTATTGATTTCTGCGGTACAACAACTCACCAAGGAAATTGAAAGTTTAAAAAATAAAAATTAATTATTATAATTCATAGTAAATTATATTTATAAGAACTGAATCTTTTGATTTGGTTCTTTTTTTTAAAAAAAATACGGTATACAACATAATTATTATAAAAAGTAATTTTAACCTACCTAACTAGGGAGACAACAATGGCAGAAAATAAGAAAATAAGTGAATTAGATCAAATTCAAAGCTTAAATGATGGTGACGAATTTGTGGTGGTTGATAAATCAATCACAAGTGGTGCTGATGCGAGTTCCGGTGGTAAAACCACACGTGTAACTCTTAGTCAGTTAAAAGATGCAGTTTCAGCATCAGGTTCAAAAGGAGCAAAAGGTGATGCGGGTTCTCAAGGCGCACAAGGAGCACAAGGTCCTAAAGGTGATCAAGGTGCACAAGGTGCACAAGGAGCAAGAGGAGCAACTGGTCCACAAGGTGCACAAGGAGCACAAGGAGCAAGAGGAGCAACGGGAGCTGCTGGAACAAGCACAAACGGAGTAAAAGGTGCGACTGGAGCAACGGGTGCAAGAGGAGCAACTGGAGCCAGAGGTGCAACAGGACCAACTGGTCAACCTGGAGCAAGAGGAGCAACTGGAGCAAGAGGAGCAACTGGAGTTGGTCAAAAAGGAGCAACTGGGGCAAGAGGAGCAACGGGTGCAAGAGGATCAACTGGTGCAACTGGAGCAAGAGGAGCACAAGGTGAAATCGGTGGACTCAAAAACTTCGTTTTATCGTCAAATATGCAAGTTGATTCAAACACAGGTGTAATTACCAAGAAAACTGGAGGAGGAAATGCATGGAATGCTGAAGTATATAGCAAATCTGCTTTTAAAAGTGGTGCTTATGTAACATTTCAACCTACACCTAGTCTTCCAACTGTAATGGTTGGATTGAATTCTGATCCAGGAACGAATTCTTCATATGCTTCAATTGATTATGCCATTTATTTACATGAAAATAGAAATGTACATATTTACGCATCTGGTTCAAACATAGGTCTTGTTGCTCAAGGCTATTCATCAAGTGATGTATTTTCAGTAACCTACGATAATAGTATGGTTCGTTACTACAGAAATGCATCGTTGTTAAAAGAAGTGCCGGCACCAGCAAATAGAGTACTTTATATGGATTCTTCTTTCCATAATCATAGCAAAGCAAATCAAGGTCTAGTTATGCTTGAATTCGGACCAATGGGTCCAGCAGGATCAAGAGGAGCAACTGGTGCAAGAGGAGCAACTGGATCAACTGGAGCAAGAGGAGCAACAGGAGCAGCCGGAGCAAAAGGAGCAACTGGTGCAAGAGGAGCAACTGGAGCAAGAGGAGCAACTGGAGTTGGTCAAAAAGGAGCAACTGGAGCAAGAGGAGCAACTGGAGTTGGTCAAAAAGGAGCAACCGGAGCAAGAGGAGCAACTGGAGCAAGAGGAGCAACTGGAGTTGGTCAAAAAGGAGCAACAGGAGCAAGAGGAGCAACTGGAGCAAGTGGTGTATTTGCAGGAGGTACTGTATCATCACCAATTAAAGTAAGTTCTACCTCAGATGAAAAACTTATTCTTCAAGGTTCTGCAAGTCCATATATTCGTTTTCGTGAAGGAACAGCCAACAAAGCTCATATACGTTGGAATGCAAACGGACATTTATATTTCGTAAACGATGAAAGTGGTGAGCATTTACGTATTGGAAGCAGTACTAATGGTTTAGTATATCACATGAACGGTTCTGATAAAACTGTTTATCATAGTGGAAATCTAAATGTCAGTCAATTTCTACGAAGTGACACATCAGATTCAATCGCCGCCGGAGCAGTTTACACTTTTGGTAAATCAAATACAGAATCATTGAGATTTACCAATAGTTCTTATAGTAAATCACTTTATATAGGTGGTTGGTCAAGTGCAAACTCCAGTGGTATCTCAAGAATCAGAAACTCAAATGATAATTTACATTTAGACTCAGGTTCAGCAGGACATTTATACTTGAATCATTATTCCGCCGGTAAGGTGTTTGCTTGTCGTGGAGGTGAAGTTTTCCATACAAAAAATCTTTCTCCTTTACGCAGTAATGCAAGAAATAACGTTACAAATTATAGTCATGTAACCAGATTCTACTCGAATACTGCAATGGCTAGTTCAAGTGGGAGTCAATCAAGTTTAGAGGTTTTTCAACCTACAGCACAAAAAGATGCGTTCATGGCTTTCCATGTGGGTGGTGACTACGCAGCTTACTTTGGACTAGATGGAGTTACAAACGATTTCGCTGTCGGTGGTTGGAGCAAAGGGGCTAAAAAACATAAAGTTTGGCACGCTGGAAATGTAACTCCAGAAGTAACTTCTGGTACTCAAAGTGCCAATGTGGGAGTTGGATGGGTAACAATTGCTGATTTCACTTCAAACCGAGCAGCGTGTGACGTTTATGCATGGGATAATAATAGTGGTCTTCATAGTTTTATTCATATTAAAGCATCACGTCATTATACACACGCAAGTGCAAGTATTGTATCACTTGGTCAATATTCTCCGCACGTTACTGCGGTACGTTGGTTAGAGCAATATCAAGGATCACCGAAATCCCCCACGGTTTATGGTGGAAAGAAACTTCAGATTCATTTAAGTAAGGCAGTTACTTTGTACACTAAACTTAAAATGAATAATGTTTTTTCTGGTCAAACTTATGTAGCACTTAATAAACCTGTTGTACAAAATTCTGTAAGTCAGTATAGAACTTATGGTCCTGCACTTCCGGTTAGTAATGGAACTATCGCAACAACCGGAGATATAGTAACCGGAGGCCGCGGTCTTCAAATGAAAACAACCAGTGGTAAGCATGGATATGTGGATACAGATGCCAACGGATTTACACGTGTTATTGGTCGTGAAGCTGGTGTTGGTTTATGCATGGGTGATCATAACGGAGAAATTGCACGTTTTAATTGGAAAGCTACTACCGCAAATTCGATAGTCAATGCAGGTAACAACCGTATGTTGCAAATAAATCGTAGTCATGCAAATGCAAACGATGAATCAACATTAAGAATAGGTAGACGTTTTGAAATGAAATCTACCGGACTTATGAAAGGTATTCATGCGGCCAACAATCATATGATGTATATGAGTAACAATTCTCGTTTTACCAACGGAACATGGAAAACTATTGATAAAGGTGTATCAACTGTGTTGGCAATTCGTGATAATGGAATGCAAATGCATATATCAGATAGTGTGAATGCTGGAGCAAGCACAATATGGCGTCATTCTTTTGGTATAGATAATAATCATAATTTGAATGTCATGGGAAAACCTGGAAACGGTTCTGCTGATATTTTTGTTCGTCATGAAAAAGATAAAAATGCAAGAGTAAGTTGTGTAGTTATGAAATCTGCAGGTATGGAACGTGAACCTCATGGAACATTCCAATATCAATCTGTTCATAAAGGTGCTCAATTGACTTGTGTTTCCGGTCATGGAAAAGATAAGTGGCATATGTCATTATCAGTGCAATGTAGATATGATACTAATGTAAACGCATGGGAAACTAATCCATATCGTGTTGTGCCATTGGCATTCTCAGAACCAACACTTGGTTATTCTGGACAAAGATTCAAAGCTGTATATTGTGCTTCTTCGCACATGACAACTTCCGATAAAAACGTCAAAGACGAAATTCGTGAACTTGATGAAGCAGAAAAGAATGTTGCAAAGAAACTCAAGGCAAGTATGAGAATGTATAAATTGAAAGCATCAATTGAAACAAAAGGAAAAGACAATGCAAGATTACACTGTGGTGTTATTGCTCAAGACGCAATTGAAATATTCAAAAGTGAAAACTTAGATCCTTTCAAATACTCAGTTCTTTGTCATGATATATGGTATGAAAAAATGATAAACGGAGAAAAAGTAAACTCAGATAAACCAAAAGAGGGATACGAAAGAAAAGAACAATATGCAGTTAGATATGACGAATTATTTGCTTTTATCGTTTCCGCACTATAATTGAAATACGAAAACTTAAAACGAAAGGGTTGGGTCATGCGACCCAACCCTTTTTTCGTATAATTTAAACAATTAAAACAATTAAAATTTAATATATAACATAATTATTATAAAAAGTAATTTTAACCTACCTAACTAGGGAGATAACAATGGCAGAAAATAAGAAAATAAGTGAATTAGATCAAATTCAAAGTTTAAATGATGGTGACGAATTTGTGGTGGTTGATAAATCAACCACAAGTGGTGCTGACGCAGCTTCATCGGGTAAAACAACTCGTGTAAGTTTGAGTCAGATAAAAGATGCAGTTTCAGCATCAGGTTCAAAAGGTGATCAAGGTGCTCAAGGCGCACAAGGTGCACAAGGTCCTAAAGGTGATCAAGGCGCACAAGGTGCACAAGGTCCTAAAGGTGATCAAGGTGCACAAGGTGCACAAGGTGCACAAGGAGCAAGAGGAGCAACTGGATCTCAAGGTGCAACTGGTGCAAAAGGATCACAAGGAGAACGCGGATTTCAAGGTATTCAAGGTGCAACTGGAGCAACTGGAGCAAGAGGAGCTGCTGGAACAAGCACAAACGGAGTAAAAGGTGCGACAGGACCAAAAGGTGATGTAGGAAATGCAAACGCACATCTTTTGTGGAGTGCAAGTAATGTTGTAACTAACTCAACTGGTCAAGAATTAAAGAAAAGTATTAGTTCAAATTCATGGGCAAATGGATATGCACATTCTAATATGGTACTTACAAACGGATGTTCGTTGTCATTTAGTCCTAAAACTACAACTAATGCATTCATGCTTGGTTTAAGCACCGCAACAAACCGCAATAATAATTCTCGATATGTTAATATTGATCATGGATTTTATTGTACACACGCTAGTGGAGCTCCTCTTTATGTATACGAAAGTGGATCAAACAAAGGTCAAGCAGGTACTTACAGTTCATCTGACTTGATGACTATAACATATGATAATGAATATATAAAATATTATGTAAATGGTGGAGAGATAACCAAATTTACTAAGAAAGTTGGTTCTGGAAAACGTTTCTTTGTTTATTTAAGCATTCATGATTCACAAGAAGTAGCAACTAGTATGATAAGTTTTGTTCCAGCAGGACCAAGAGGAGCAACTGGTGCAACAGGTGCACAAGGAGCAACTGGAGCAAGAGGAGCAACAGGAGTTGGTCAAAAAGGAGCAACTGGAGCAAGAGGAGCAACAGGAGCAACAGGAGCTGGTCAAAAAGGTGCAACTGGTGCTAGAGGAGCAACGGGAGCAAGTGGTACGTTCGCAGGAGGAACCGTTACATCTCCAATAAAAATTACTACGGGTGCTTCGGACGAAAAACTTATTCTTCAAGGTTCTGCAAGTCCATATATTCGTTTTCGTGAAGGAACAACCAACAAAGCATATGTTCAATGGCATAATGGTGATAATGTGCTTCGACTTGCAAATTCGGAAACAAGTACGGAGGCTGATGTAGCAAATGATCGTATAAAGGTCAAATCTAGATTTGGTTATATACAAATGGGAGCATTGAACACAGGTCATGCTCATTTTTACACAGATAGAAGCAATTTCTATTTTAATAAACAATTGCAAGTACATGGTTCTATTATAGACTACGCATCAAAAGCAACTTATTATCATAGTGGAAATCTCAATGCGGTTCGTAGAGGTTTTCCAAGTGCAAAGGGTGCAACTCATTTTGGTGCAAATAATTGGATTGAATTTGTCGGTACAGGTGCTGGATTATATTGGGGAGGTGGAAGAGGTGCAGATTGGCACATTTATCCAAAAAATACAACTGATATGTTTATTCGCAGTGGTCATGCTACAAATACAGCATTAGCATTTACTTGTAAGAATGAAACTCCACGTGGTTATGTGTATGCAGATAGTAGTAACACCATCGGATTTCTTAATAAAGATAGAGCATGGAGATTTAGAGTGGCAGCTGATCACAACTATATTTATGGTCAAACTAAATCACCAAACTTGTATTTTAACGAAGATGGTGCAAAAACTTGGACAGGAGATGCAGGAAGCAATCAAGGAAAAATTGAATATCATAGCAATCGTTTTTATATCAATTCTGGATCAAATTCTGCTCGCATAGTTGAGTTTAGACGAGGTAGTAAATCTGTATCGTACGTTGATAACAATGGTAAATTCATTGGAAATGTAACTAATGCAGACACAGTAGGTGGTAAAGCAATAGGTTCGTTCGTTCGTACAGATGTTACCTCAACTGTAAAAGATGGTATGTACACAAGGTGGGGTAACGATGGTGATTTTACTATTCATCATAATGCGAATAATCACACTTATATCCGTTCTTACAAGCATGGTGGTAACGTATACTTACAGGGTGAGAATACCGCGGGAAGTAACAGAGCACAGATTTACTTACAAAACGATACAACACGCAATTATGTAAGATTGTTTGAATATGGTTCAGAAAGATTGCGTACAATGTCATACGGAATTAAAGTTACGTCACAAATGGATTTGGCTGCTTCTAACGGAAAAAGTGGATACATCAATGTAGATGAAAATGCTTTCGTGAGAATTGCAGGTCGTGGTCAAGGTGTTGGATTTTTACAAGAAGATGCGTATGGAGCACATGAAATTATGCGTTTCCAAAATCATGGTATTGCGTCCGACAAAGTACGTCCAGTTGCTATTTTCGGAATGAGTAATTCTGCTAGATATAGAACTACGATGACACGTGGTTGTATTCGTATCGGATGTCAAAATACTCAATATGAAGGTGGTGAATTACAACTTCAAGGACCAAAAAAAGACGTAGCTGCGGTTTCGATTGATATGTTTGATGATTCAACGTTGAATCACATGAATAACAATAAATCTACTCATAATATTCGTTTCTTTAATACAGAAAACGGACAATTGTTCGGAGCAATTGGTAATGGTGGAGCACAATTCCGTAGAGGTTTTGTAAAAATCATTCAAGATGATAGAGGAAAAAATTCTCATTTGTATTTACAAACTACATCATCAATTAACAAAACCATTGGAAATCAAAAAGTCTCCGTTGGTACAATTATGAATAATTTTGCAGTTCTTGCAATTAATGGTCAAAACGACTTGAATCCATCTGCAATAATTGATTCAACATCATTATGGTTTCGTAACAATGAATTACACGCTGGACCAAATGGTGTATTCAATAGAAGTGGTGATATCAAACGAGGAATGAAAGTTGCAATTGATCCTTATGGAAATGTTATTTCTGTAAGAGCATTCATTGCAAATCACAAATTCTCAGATGTACGTCTTAAAAAAGATGTTTTATCATTAGATTCAAAAACTTCACTTGAAAAAGTAAAAAGTCTACGTGGTGTATCATTCCGTTGGATTGATGAAAATTCTGATAAATCAGAAGGAAAGCAAGTTGGTTTAATTGCACAAGAGGTACAAAAAATAGTTCCTGAAATTGTCAGTAAAAAACCAAGAATTGAAAACAACGATGGAAGTAAAGAAACTCCTGACTTAAAAGATAGATTATACATTGAGTATTCACGTGTAGTTCCTTTATTGATTGAGTCTGTGAAAGAATTATCTTCTACAATTGATTCACTTAAATCTGAAATTGAAGATTTGAAAAAATCTAAATAATAATAAACCAAATCACAAATTGGGAGGAAGGGTCCGAAGACCCTTCCTCATTATTATCTAATAAATAAAAAAAAGGAAAAATATAATGGCAGGAGATAGATTCAATTTCACAACTGCATCAGATGATGCAAGAGGTGTTATTTTAAGATCTGATGATCAAAAAAATAAACAAGCAAATGGTTCAGGTAACACAAATGGTCAAATTCATTTTGATTCGGATGTAACATTCAACGAAAAAGTAAACTTTAAAATTCCAATTTCTGGCACACCAACTGGAAGTATAGTAGCATTTGCAGGAGTGCAAGCACCAACCGGTTGGTTAATGTGTGACGGAAGACTTTATACCCGAGCAGATTATGTTGAATTGGCAAGAGTGTTAGGAAAAACATTTAAAGACAGACCACTCGGTGACGGCCAAGCAGGTGGAACTGTAGTTGTTGACCAAAACGTATCGTTTTATGTACCTGATCTCAGAGGGCGTGTTGTCGCTGGGTTCGGAGATGTATCTGGATGGCCAGGAGCTATTGGTGACCTTGACTTCGGAGACGTGGTCGGAGCAGAAACTCATAAACTGTCAGTCGCAGAAATGCCCTCACATAATCATACTGCGAATTCCAGTGGTTATACCAAAAGAGGAGACTCTGCATTTGAAGCAGCCGGTAGATATACCAATAATACATCTATGACGGGTGGTGATCAACCTCATAATAACATACAACCTACAATGGCATTAAATTATATAATTAAAACTTAATAACAAACGGAGACAATAAAATGGCGGGAGATAGATATAGATTTACAATACATTCAAATGATGTAAAAGGTGCGGAATTAATTGCACACGATCAAACAGAGACTAGTAAACCAGGATACATTAATGTAGCAAGTGCAACATCGGGTACCGGAATTGCAAGAGGTGCATTTCATTTAGGAGCAGAAGATTGGACACCTTATATACAGCATTGGTCTGGTGAGCATAAACCTAAATTTAATGGAAGTGCTATGGAGTGCGGAAATAATACATGGTTTAAGATAGCAACTCGTTTTCCAATTGCAGCTGGAATGAAATATAAAGTAAGTATTGCTCTTGCAAAAGTAAGTGGAACTGGTACTACTTATTGTGGAGTGGATTCACTGGATGGAAACTTTAATCCTGTACGCACAGATAAAGCAACTTCATTCAATTATGGAACACTGGCAGGCAAAAGTTTGCCCACGACCGCAAATTCGGTAACATACAGTGGAACGTATCAATGGTATAATACTACATCAACAAACGATCACAACAAATTCGATCCAGGTGCAAAATACTTTGATGTAGTGGTTATTACAAACTATAATAGTAAAGGTACAAGTCGTGTGTATGGATTGAATGTTCAATGCATATCATAATTAAAACTTAAAAATTAAAATTACTTTTAAAGAGTTACTTCGGTGACTCTTTTTTTTTTCTTGAAAAAATTTGTATTTTATTTTATATTTGAATCATGGAAAAATATTCGTGGGGAACAATACTAATAATTATTGCGATAATGATGATGATTCTGTGGGAATGTTAATATACTATGAATTCTTATATCAATTATTCAAACGAACCTCATACATTAACAATATATGATAAACAAGCAAATCAAATTTTTTTAAAAAAAGAATTTCCAACTGAATCTGATGCAATTGCTTATTTATACGAAGCTCGTAATTTTAAAAATAATCACAAAAAATTTCAGTTTACGATAACTGGTCCTAATATGTTTCTTTCTATGTAATATGTTTTTTTCTGCCATGCGAATTTTAATTTGGATTTCAGTAGTATGCTATTTCCTACAATCAATGTATCATCCTGTATTTGATTTAAGTTATGGACTTTCATATATAGGAAATGATAATTTTAAATTAACTCAATTTCTTACTTACGCATTTTTACACGGCGATCCATTTCATTTGATAATAAATTTGTTTATGCTAGTAGTATTTGGAACGAAAATAGAAATGTTATTCGGGAAAAAACAATTTATATTACTTTTTTTCTCAGGTGTGCTTGGTGGTGCGATATTTCAGAGCATATATAACATGGTGATAATCTATAATCATTTTGGAACTCCGTTTCCTCTTGATACCACTAACGATATAATTGGAAATGCTTTTTTTGTAATAGAAAATGGAACTTACATAAAGTCAGTTTTTTCAAATCTTACAATCGGTGCTTCCGCAGGAGTATTTGGGTGTATGATCGCATTCACAATGTTATTTCCGAAAGACAAATTTAATTTCATATTTATTCCTATTAGTATGTCGGCACGGTGGTTTGTGGTGATTTACTTTATTTTAGAGGTTTTTCAAATAATTTTCGTTCAAAATACCCAAATTGCTCACATGGCTCATATTGGTGGAGTTGTATTTGGTGCTTTATATGCTCACTTTTTAAAAACAAAATATAACATTTAACGTTTCGCATCTATTTTTATAAAAAAATGCTTGACTTTTTATAATAAAATTGGTAGATTGTTAGCATGAGAGTAAGAAATATAAATTGGATTTTTGCGTTAGGGATTGCATTAGACACACTAAGTGCAAGTAATACTGACTTGCAAAATTTTATTAATTCAGATGATTTTCAAAAAATAGACTTGATTCTTGCGTCTGAACCACAGTTTGATGTCAACGAAAATGATCATTCTTTGGTCAATCCGAATCAAAGTGGCATTATACCAAGTGTTCACAGAAATCCACTTGAAATACAAATCGACAATATCAAATCTCCGATTTTCACGGAAGACCACATTGTTATTCCAGATATAGATAATGCGAGTGTACCAAGTGAAAATGAAACAGAAAGTACATTTACCACAGATTCTCATTCTGATGATGAAATAAATATTATATTATCAAGTGAGCCCATCTTCAATGAAAATGAAAATATTCCAACAAAGAAAGATGAAGATGTACCTGATATAAACACAGAAACAGACAATGATAATTCAGATAACTCATCAACATTTGATACATTAGAATATGTATTGGGAGTTGATGATGTCATATCAACAGATTCGGAAGAACTAAATATAGTTGAAGTAACAAATAATTTAGAAACAAATGATCATGTGATTGTCGTTGTAGATAAAAATGTAGAGTTAGATGCTGAACTTAAAAGTGAATGGGAGCAAAATATCACAGATTTAGGTAATTCTTGGTATTATGTAGATTGGTTCGGTCATTTTTTCAGTACATCAGCACCCTCTGAATTTGGCGAAGGAAATTGGATATATCACATTCATTTAGGTTGGGTTTTTATATCATCAGAAGCATTTACTTCAGTTTGGATTTACTCTGATAATCTGCAAGATTGGATGTGGACAAGCAATGAAACATATCCGTATACAAATGTTCACTCAAACTCTGATTTTCCAAAGTGGTTGTATTTTGACGTAGACCGAGGTGTAGTTTATGATTTCGAGGCCTCAAAATATTTTGACATTAATTAATTCATAAGGTATATTTAGTACCGTATGATTATTGTTATATACGCAGGTTATCAGTCTACTCCATTGTGTCCAAATTTACTTGATAAAACAGGACTTGGTGGAACAGAGCAATGTATAATTCACTTGGCAACTCAATTTGCACAAGATAATCATACAGTGTATGTGACAGGAGAAGTTGAAAACGGAGATTTTGAAAATGTAAAGTATCGGAACTTGTCTTCATTGAATAATGATTTAACAAACATAAAAGTTGATTTGGTAATAGGAGTAAGTTACATTAATTATTTGTTGGAACTTGATTTTCTTGATTTTGAACAATCATTATTTTGGATACATAATACAGATTTTTATCCTTGGTTTCGTGGAAAGGAACTTGAAAATAAAGGTGAGCATTTATTGTATGATCCAAGAATTACTTTCGTAGTATGTTTAACAAATTGGCATAAAAATAATTTCATTTCAAGATTCCCCAAGGTCGCACAAAAAGTTATCGTCATTGGAAATGGTGTAGATACGAGTTCATTCGTAAAACAACAACCTAAACTCAAAGATTCTTTTATTTATACTTCTCACGCAGAACGAGGATTGTATAAAGTTTTAGAAGATTGGCCATTGATAAAAAAAATTAAACCAAATGCTTCACTTCATATTGCAACACCCAAATACGGATTAAAATTTTTCAAAGAAAATTACTTGAAATCAATCACGAATTGCAGTGACATAAAGTTTTACGGATCGTTACCACGAACACGATTATATGAACTTATGGCAAAATGTGAGTATTGGTATTATCCTACTGAATACGAAGAAACATTTTGTATAACTGCTCTTGAAATGCTTGGCCATGGAGTAAAAGTAATAGCAAGTGAAGTAGCCGCATTAAAAGAAACTTTATCGGAATTTAATTTAAAATCGTTGGAAAACATTACAAAAAAACTTGACTTTAACAAAACACTCAAATATGTTAAAGAAAATGATTGGAGACACACAAAAACCATTTGGTATAAATATATATATTTGATGGATAATTCAGAAAATAAATTCCAACTTGATTGTGTTTACGTAATTTCTTTGAATGTAAATCAATCACTTATTGATACTTGGACAAATAGTATAAGAAACAAATTGCTTCCGTGGTACGATGGACCTATTGTTTGCAAAAAAGCAACAAATGGAGCAAATTTGAATGCAGAGTGGTTGCAACAAAATGATTACGCAATATATGAGAATTGGAAAATACCAAATCACCCCAATGCATTTTGGTCTGATGAAGTTAAACCCGGTGAATTAGGTTGTGCAATTTCACATCATAAAATTTGGAAACACGCAGAAAAAAATAACTTTAGTAATATATTGATTTTAGAAGATGATTTTGAAGTTTTATCTGAATTAAAAATTGATACTCTTGACAAACTTCCAAATAATTTTGATTTATTTTATTTGGGAAGAAATCCCATTTACAATTGGCAAGGAAATTTATTTGAGGATGCACCTGTGGATGATGGTGAAATTGTTGTACCTGCTCCTAGTTTTAATAGTCATGCTTACATTTTATCTTCCAATGGTATTAAATTACTAAATGATACTCAGTTTAATAAAAATATTTTTCCTGTTGACGATTTTCTGATTGCTACATCAGTTGGTCATGTACGTGATGACTTAAATTTTATTTCTAGAAGTATTTCTTCATTCGCATTAGAAAATGATATAGTATCTCAAAATCGTCCATCTGAAGAATCGGGTCCTAGAGTTGATATACCAAATGAAAAAAGCGAACGACTTCACGATGATTTATTTTCTTATTATGAAAATCCTGATGAATGGAAAAAAAAGTTTATTACTTACTCTGCAAGAACTCAAGAGTGGGAATTGATTATAGATGAACCATTTGATAATTGTTTTTCAATGCCATTATTTACTCAAGAGTTTTGTGAAAAGATAAGAGAAGAAGCAGAGCACTCAAATAATTGGACTACCGATAGACACGAATTTTATCCCACGACTGATATGTTGTTAGCAGAACTTGGATACGAAGAAATATATTATGAAGTTTTAAAAGAATATGTTATTCCTGCAAGCATTTATTCATTTAAATTAGACGGTAAAGGTTGGGATGATATGGCAACAGAAGACTTTCTTGCTAAATATGTTCCACACGCACAAGGTCATTTAAGTCTTCATCATGATCACTCAAATATTACTGCTCTTGTAACTTTGTCAAATTTTAATGAATACGATGGTGGTGGAACATATTTCTCGCATCAAAAGAAACTTATCAAAGAAAAACAAGGTTATGTATCAATTCATCCGGGTAACATAACACACAAGCATGGTGCTAGAGCAACAACATCTGGAACTCGGTATATAATTGTTTCTTTTATGAAAAATCTTGATTTTATGAAGTGATCTGAGTTTTTATAATTTTATAGTTGACATATTCGAATATTTTTGGTAGAGTATAGTCATAATCAAAAGAACAACTACAACTATGAAATTGTCAAATATAATACTAATTCTAACTTCTTTATTTATTTCAAATATTGCTAATGCTCTTGACATTAGCAAACTGAGTTCAAGTGACTTTATAGGTGGTTCACCAAAAGCATCAAATAATGCTCGTAGTATATCAGCAAGTGGTTATCCAATAGGAAAACCATCTATACAGGATCGTACACGGAGGATGCCATCAAAGTACGGAAATACAAAAGGTAGATCAATAATGGATTTGTACCAAGGAAGCACTCATCAAAGATTGCTACGTGATCAAAAACGAGCATACGCACCAAGTGCTAAAGAAAATGAACGAGTATTTGGAGCTCCGTATCGTAAGACATCTTCTAAAAAGATAAGCATTGAAGACTTAATTAAACAAGGTGCTATAAAAGTAATCTTGGGTGCAGATGGAAAAAAGTATTTGGTTCAAAACAAGTAAAAATAATGCTTGACTTTTTATAATAATTTTGGTAGTATACTTGTATTGAGAGTGAGTAATAACCAAATTAAAAATTCAAACAAAAGAGAGAAAATGAATATTGAACTAAGTAATCCCGTAATTTCCAAGTTAGCAAACGATTATGTTATGTCGTTTCTTCACCACACCGGTGAAAACACCGAGCATATCAACAATCAACAAGATGGAGATATTAGATTTTATCACGCAGATGGTTTCGGAAATTTGTCGGAAAAATCAAATAATATGTATTCAGAATCAATGAAGGATATGTTGTTTGATTGGAGTCACGTTCGTGATTCATCTGATGAAGCATTTCTTGCAATGGCACACGCAATAAGTGCGTGTGTTCCTTGTGAAGCAAAATTTGATGATTCGTTGCTTGATTTTAAAACCTTCGTTGCAAATTATTTTCAAGACCTTCGCAGAGAATTGGATTATTATGTAACTATGGAACCAGATGCAGTTTCCGAGATTGACAGAATTGATCAAGAATTGTATCACGAAACATCAGTTTAATAAAATGACAGAAATAGCAAAACAAACAATTTTAAGTTTAAGTAATGCAATGCTTGAAAACGACATTGGTCCTATTTGGGATGTTCGTAGCAACATTGAAACTTTACAAGTAACCGATGAAGAACGGAACGTTATTCGTCATTTGATGGTAACTGCCGATGGAATGGTTGAATTTCAGCACAATGTGCTATATTAATAATAAGTAAAAAGAGAGA
>MDTC01214887.1_pt1 | contig 18754 bp, 17 predicted proteins | sample 811181 | NCBI WGS metagenome assembly MDTC01 (sample SAMN05326644, study PRJNA326480) | marine metagenome | isolation source: seawater | place: Pacific Ocean: North | collected 2011
ATCGAGTTACAAGCTTACCATCTTGTTTTTTTTCGATAAGGGAATCTTGCCATTTCCCCATTTTGGCCTTTTCGTTATTATGCGTAATCGCAAGGTATGTTTTTTTTATTACCCTTTTGGAAAAAGCATCTTTAATAAAATCTGCAATTAATGGATTGATGCATCCAATAATGATACCAGATGTAGCTGAATCAAGGCGGTGACACAAATAAAAGTTTTTTTCAGTTTTACCTGATGTCCATGAATAGGCTTCTCGTTTCTTGCAGTAATCAGCTCTCAATAATGTCTTTTGGTGAGATTCTTTTTTTTGGTGTTCGTTGGGATGACTCAATACTCCATGTGATTTATCTATAATGTAGATTCCTGGTTCTTCTACTGCAATAATTTGGCAGTTTTTGTCTAGGGGGATTTCTTCTGGCATCATTTTATTACCTATAATTGAAGTGAATAGTTATTGTATCTGATTCGCCAAAATCATCCTTCATCTGAGGTGTCCAGCTTCCAAAAGGAACTCTGGAAGCGATTGCTTGTCTACAAATTTCAGCAGGAAGAGAAAACTCACCAAGGTTATCAAGGTTTTTCAAGTTAGAGATTGAACCGTCGGCAAGTAGAGTAAACCGGTAAGAAATACGATTTTTTAATCTGTCACGTTGAATGAAGCTAAGCGAATGGTATGCGAGTTGTTGCCATTGATCCTCAATTGAACGAAGCATCTCCTGGACATATACACCATAGGGGTGAAGTCGACATTCAACTGCGAGCATACCCACTCTTGGGGCATTCGAGGTTGTTTTCATTACAGGTCCACGTAAAAGGTCGGGGGAAAGCTTAGGTCTTGGTTTTCTTGCGATTAAAGTTTCCAACTTAGGCTCATTGAGTGCTAATTGCTGACCCGAATCATTAGGTTCGTTCTCAGAATGATTTTTGGAAAGATTAATAACCCGATCTCTTCCATCTTTCTCCTGTTCTTCAATTTTTAATCCATCTTTATCTACTTTTTCGACATTAGGTATCTGTTTGCTTTTAGGTTTCACCTTAGCCAATTGTTCAATTGCTTTCTCTTTGTTTTTCTCGAGTGTAGTTTTTTTTGACTGTTCAGTAAATTGGGGTTGAGGAGGGGATTCGATTTTTGTCGGTGTCACTTTTGAGGAAAATTGCATGCCGTTTACTTTTGGCAGATCCTCCTTAGTTTTTTCAGGAGTGGCTACAGGTTGAGCGGCCTGCTGATCCCGAAATGAAAAATTATTTGTATTATCCGGGGAATTAATCGGACTGTTTGGGTTTGCTTCAACAAACTTCTTTTTTTTAATTCTTGTTTCTTCAAGTTGTTGAATTGTCCACTCTATCTCAATTTCTCGATCTTTGTTAGTTTCTTGGTTTTGACCTATAATAAAGAAAGGTTTTGACTTAACGGACAGGAGACTAAAAAGGGTTGATATTGTTATAATGAAAGCAAAGATATTTGACTGTAAATGGTTTGTTTTAGGAATAATTTTGTTTTCTTTCATATACTAATCATCAACCAAGGATTTTTGAATATAACTGGTAGGTTCCAATCACAACAAAGCTAACGAAAGAGACCCATAAAAATATGTCCCAAGTTCTTGAATACCCTAATCTTGCGTCAGATAATTTATACCTAAAAAAAAGAACTGCAAAACCAACGATTGGAAGCATTAGAGCCTGCATTGAGCCAGAAATTAAAATTAAGAAAACCGGTTTAGGGAAAAAAGCGTAGCACATAACGCAAAGAGTTGGGAAAATTACGCCAAATATTTTTATAAGCTTTGTTCTCAGTTTATTTTCTTGAGCCAAAATTCCGGATGTCATCAGTGCATCGACCGCCATTCTACTCTGACCTGCGAGTGCTACAAAAAAAGTTGAAAACAAAACGGCTACTGCACCAATGAGGAATATCATTTGAGCCCATTCGCCAAAAACAGGCCGATACATGGAAGAGAGCGTTTGAATCATCTCCCCTCCTGCTGGCAGCAATCCTGATCTTCCTAAAATAGAAGCTCCAAGTAGATAGAAGGCAATTGTACAAAAAGTATAAACGACCATTGATCCCCAGGCATCCCATTTCATGACTTTAATCCACCCCTTGGCTCTGAATAACCAATCTGAGGAATCGTTTCTCTTACCAGTAAATGCACCATATCCTTTTTCTATGCACCAATAGGGATACACAAGAATTTCGGATGCTCCTACTCCAATTATGCCAAAGGTGGCTATTGCGGTAAGAACAGGGTTGCTTCCGTTAATTGCTTCTGGGAATGAAAAGCTTAGACCGTGGACAATTTCATCCATTTTTATTGCCCAAGATCCATGGGATTGCAGGGCGAACAAATTTAAAATGGTAATTAAGGTAAAGCTTGAAACCAAAATAATGCAAAACTTCTCAATCAGAGAAAACTTTCCATTGATCAACAGGATTATGGTAAAGCTCGCGATAAGAATTGACCAAATGAGATCATCCCGCGAGGAGGGAAACTGAGGAATAGATACAAGTTTTTCTTCAAGTTTCTTTAGCTGATCGAAATCTTTTTTTGCTTTAGCCTCATTAAGCTTAATCGTTGTCGTTATTTTCTCGCTTAAGATTTTATTTTTAATCTCACCTGCTTCAGTTAACGGGAATGTTATAGCCATCGCTTGCCCAACTCCCCCTATAATTCCTCCCTGTTGTCCAAGAATAGAAAGGAACATAAGAAACCAAAAGATTAGAATCCAATTTGCTTTAATTATTCTCCCTTTTCTCTGAGACCGGTATGCTGGTCCAGGTAGTTCATTAAGAGATTCAAGAGATGATTTTCCGTAAGTTATTACATGTCTGCCAAATTCAATTTGGGCAAAGACTTTGATGAAGCATCCAATAATTATTAGCCAGAGGAAATCGAAGTGTGCTTCTGCTCCGGTTCTCGTCGTGGCAATTAGCTCTCCCGAACCAACAATAGATCCTGCAAGGATAAGCCCTGGACCTAAATTCTTTAGTATACCTAGAACAGTACTCGGTGGGACCTGAACTTTTGAATTATTTGCGATCGTAATATGTTAATTAAGGGTTCTGGTAAATCCAGCAGTTTGAATGCTCGAGCTGACTTTTGACTCGCCAATTTAATAACTCAATTAAAAGAGATTGTTTCTTCTTCTCGTGTTCCGCAGAGTTCCATAAGTTCTCTTGTTCCTTTGGATCATTAGCTAAATTATACATCTGACCTTCTCTAGAATCTAGAAAGTGAATGAGCTTCCAGGTTTTAGCTCTAATCATACTCATGAATTTAACATCAGTAAGAACCATGTCCCCCACCTGTTCACAGAATAAGTAATCTCGGCCTTTCCATGTGTCTCCCGTTACAGCGGGCAGCATGGAAACTGCTTCCATACCGGAAGGTGAATCGCATTGTGCCATATCAAGGATTGTTGGACCAATATCCATCCATTGAACAAGTTCTTCAATTTTTTGATTTTTCTGAATACCCACACCGGAGAAAATTAGGGGAACTCTCGTAATCTTTTCAAACATAGTCCATTTTTGACTGTGACCGTGATCCGTTAGGCAATCGCCATGATCACTCGTGAAAATAATGACCGTATTTTCGCTCAGATCATTATTTTTCAGGCACTCAATAATTTGACCGACCGCATGATCAATCATAGTGACATTAGCTAGATAATGCTTTCTTTGCCGCAAACGAGCTTCTTCTGTTGGGTTCAATTGGTGAACGATCGAGTCATGATCAATTTCTGAATTGTGCTGCCTGAGAGCCTTTAGTGCAAGTGGCTGATTCTCTAGTTCTTCTTCTGTTACAGACTGCAACGGCACATCCACATCCTCATACATTTTTAAGTATGTTGGGGTTGGGTCGTAGGGAGGATGGGGGCCGGGGAAACCGATTTCTAGAAAAAAGGGTTCACTCTTATCATACTCCGAAAGCCAATGTACGGCTTTATTACCCGTGAAGAAATCAGAGTGAGATTTCTCAGGTTGATCCCAAGTAAAGGCACCAAGGGCGGAATCATAGTTATCTCTCTGGCGATAGAGCTCTCTCCTTTGTTTTTCGATGCCTTCGTCATGCATAAAGCTCTCCCATTCGTCCGTAAACTCTGCTCCCTCAAGAAAGCGATCTTTATTCTCTACTACAAATCTCTCGTTGAATCCACAAGGAGTAGTAAATGGCCATGTGTGCATCTTGCCAATATTAGTGCAGTGATATCCGGCTTTAGACAGAAATTCTACCCAGCTGCGAGTCCAATCATCTGCATTTTTGAGAATTCCAGTTGTATGAGGGTAATAGCCGGTGAATAAGCTTGCTCGTGCTGGAGCACAGGATGCTGCCGTGACATGGCACTGCTCGAAAGCTGTACCATTTTCGATTAGGTTATCTAAATTAGGCGTAATGCAATGTTCGTACCCAAGTGCATTAATCGTATCATATCTTTGCTGGTCTGTAATTATTAGTATGATATTAGGTCTGCTATTCATAATAACTTACATATCGCTCTTGAGGAAAAACTTACGGTATGAGTCGATTGTCTGTTTCGCAGCCGTAATTGGGTCAGGCCAAGCAAAAGCTTCTGCCGAAATGTAACCTTGATAATTAATTTTTTTCAGGGAATCGCGTATCGAATTTATATTTGTATGTCCATATCCAACGGCTCTTCTATTACTGTCGGCAAAATGAACATGACCTATGGTGTCACCCTGTCTTTCGATACTCGCGGCAATATCGCTCTCTTCAATATTCATGTGAAAAAGATCTGCCAGTACTTTCACCCCTTTAGTTTGTAAGCTTTTAGCAAATGAACATGCTTCATCGAATAGATTAAACAAATTAGTTTCGTAGCGATTCAAAGGTTCATATATGAAGAAAGTTCCCTCGGATATTGAAAATTCACCGAGTTCCTCAAGAGAATCGCGAAGGTATTCTATTGCCGTATCTCGAGGCAATTCATTTGAAAATGATCCTTGCATGGAGCCAAGTATAGCTGGGGCTTCATTTTCTGCCCCAAAGCGAATAATCTCTTTGATGAAATCCTTTCCTTTGTTTCTGACTGATAAATCCGAGTCGGTCAGTGTCAAGCCATGTAATACTTTACCTGCTCCTGTCCCGACTGCACCGAGTGAGAGGTTATATCGATGTAGGAGATCTCTTAAAGGTGTTTCTGTGTTGATTGATGGCCCCGCCGTGAAAAGCTCAACCCCTTCAAAGCCCAACTCAGAAGCCGCTCGGAGGCTTTTCTCGATATCATCCCATAGAATCCACGGGCCTCCTTTAAGTGATGGTACAAGAGATATGGTTACACAAGATTTCATATTATATACATTCTGCACAGAATTATTCTATAATGACGAACAGAATTTATGTAAAAAGTCCTCCTTTAGAATGAAGTTTCGGATAGATTCTGAAGCTAAAAGAGTTCCGTTTGTTTTCTTTGGAGACTTTTCATGAAGGTCTTTCATGGTACTTAAAGCAGTATCCATCCAGTCCATTTTTTCAAAATCATCAACTGTCAATTTATGGTGCTCAAGCTCTTTTGAAGCAAAATCAAGTAATACTTCAGACTCTCTGAAATTGGCTCTATAGCATCCAATTAAAGGTGTGTTTGTGCTCCAGCATTCAGCAATTGTTCCATAACCTGCTTTTCCTGCAACCAGATTGACTGCATTTACAAGATCAGGATAATGGAACTCGGATTTCATTGGGATAAAAATAATATTTTCGTCTAATATAGTTTTTTGAATGTCACCTGATGTAATGAATACTACATCCTTTTGCCTTTTCATTTTATCTAAGAGATCAAATCTTTTGGTAATTCCTCCGGTCGTGATAAGTATAACCTTCATTTCTGCCTCAATCTTCAACTTTTTTCTTATTTCTTCAGGTGTATGTATGACTTCTCTTGATACAGGAGGAGTTTTAATTGATCTAGTCTTGGAATCGCAAAAAGGGGTAAGTTTTATTCGCAAATTGGCATAACTGTACGATTTTTCAAGTACTTCAATTATTGGGATAAAATCAGATGCAGTTTCGGTGTAGCTTTGATAAATCCAATCCCAAGTGAAATTTTCAATTAGAACATTAGGGACTCCGGTTTTAAATCCAACTTCAAGTCCGAGTGGAGAAATATCAGAAATCAGGAGGTTATGTTTTTTTCTTCTTACCAATTGTTCGCAAAAAATGAAGTCTTTACTATCAAATCGAACAAATTCTTTAAGTTGTTTAACTGTTTGATGAAGGTCGTGAAGAAATGGGGTTTTCTGAACTAATCCAATATCTGTTTTTATATGATATAATGTAAAGTTTAATGAAGATAGGTTTTGTTTAAAAAACCAAGTTGGTAAATTCGAAAAAATATCAAAATCACAAGGTATTAAATTAGTGATTTCTTTTAGTATTGCACAGGTTCTGGTGCCATGACCAAATCCATGCCCTGAGATAAATACGCCAATCTTAAGCATTTATCCAAGAGTTACTCCAAATAATAATTCTAGGTAAATTTTTAGTTGTTCAGTCGGAACCATTCGACCTTTTTGTATCTCAACCAGTCTTCTGCATCTGCGTTGGTCATGGCTTGTGTCATAACTGATGATTTTTATTAGCGGATCCTCATCCTTGCAACTGTTTGTTTGTTGAAGTTTGAGAGGCAATCCATAAGGACCAAAGATGCACTCCCATCCGTTCCAATCTTCCCCTGGAGCATATAAATTGCAAAGACTCGGGTAGCGGTTTGTGAAGTTTGGGATTTTTAAAGTTTTAACTCGAACTTTTGCTTCACTTGCTACTGAGTTCAAGTAGTCGAGAGGCATTTTGAATGATTTTGCTTTGTATTTAGAATAGAAGTGTAGCGGGTCAATGCCTACTAGATTGAATCCACTATATTTGCCGTGTCGATTGGGGCTTGAGAATTTTTTAGAGTGATACCATGATTGAAAATTGTCGGTCAAACGAAGGCCAATTTCGAAGTGAAGGTGGGAGCGGGATAATGGAATTCGGTAGGATGCTGAGTTCCCCATTCTACCAATCTTTTGAGCAACCTTTACGGAAGATCCTTTTTTAATGAGTGAGTCAATTGATGCTAAATGGCCATAAAGGGAATAGAAGGCGGGCTTTATGTTTAAGTGTTCAAGCACTACATATTTACCATAAGCACTATATCCTGAGACGCTATTTACATAAGCAACAACACCATCCATTGCGGCATAAATGGAGTCTTCTGCCCGCCCTGATTTATCGCGACTTATTGGATACAAGTCGAGACCTTCATGGAATTTATATCCGTTATTTCTTACACAGCCAAAAGCTCCCGAAGAAAACTGCTTGTCGGGACCAGTTTTTTGAAGAAAAGCTGAATATCCCATACCTTTTGCAAAAGCTGGGTTTGGGGTTGGCCAGGATAACTGAAAGTTAGGTTTTTCTCCGCGTAAAAGAAGCGGAGTAATTATAAGGAATAACAGGAGTTTCTTTTTATGAAAGAATTTATGAGCCATTACTTTTTCTCATTCAGTTCTGCCTGAAGATGAGTTATGGATTGGGCTAGCTCACGGTGGAGAATCATGGCGTTTTCTTCAGGTAAATTATTGTTTAGGACAAAAGGAATTACACCATTAGTAATTGCTTCCTGAATGACATGAAAGCCAACGAATTGACCGCCGATTATAAGTTGTAGGGTTTGGCCTCTTCTTCGAATTGACTCTTTTTGGAGGGTTATCGAACTTCTTCGATCTAGTGTAAACCAAAGTGCAAAGGAACGATCGCTTGGATCTTCCGTAAAAATATTGTCTATTGTGCCAATTTGTACGCCGTTAAAGTCGTATTCGTCTATAATGGGAACAGGGGCAGAGTTTTCCACGAAAACGCGTGGCCTCATTGTGATCTTATTGGGATCTGACCGCTGGGTCCTGCAACCGCTTGAGTAAATCAATGTGAAAAGAAATAATATGTTTAAAGTGTGATTTAAATTTTTCATGATTGATTTATAGTCCATATCCTTGAAGTAATAATCATATATTAACTTATCAATAATTGACTAGATTTTGGCAATGAAGATTAATCAAACACGAGATGTAATTGATTCTGGTATACCTCAAAATAAAGGTTGTGGATCCTTGATGATGGATATGCAGGAAAAGCTTTTGCAAGAAGTTAATAATAATAGGCAAATTGAATTATCAGCAATTTTACAGTTAAAAACTTTTGATCTTTTAAATATTCATCAATGTTTTACCGAGCAGGTGCCAGAAAAGTTAGGTACTACACTACCATCAATTTTTGCTCAAAATAGCCAAACACCAGTATTTTCGAAAGACACATTTTCTGCTTTTGGATGCAAGTCTTTCGTTGAATGGATTGAGTTAAAAAATATTGATCATTTATTTTTATCTGGAATAGAAGTGCCTATTTGCATTTACCAAACTTGCCTGGATGCACTGAGGGAAAATCTGCAGGTCACCATTATTTCTGATTGTGTCGGTGCAAGGCGTCCTATTGATAGGGAAGTTGCTTTAGCGCAGCTTTGTTCCTTTGGTTGCAATGTAATTCCGTTAGAGACAGCGGTATACTCAATTTTGAGAAGTTCAACTCACTCAAAATTCCGAGAGGTTTCTAAATTAATTCGAGATAGAGAATAACTTCTATGCTCTCGACTTCATTATCTGCAACTCTGTCCGGAGTCTCTGCCTTAATGGTGACTGTGGAAGCCAATAGCGGCGAGAAAGGAGACCCAAAGTGTGTGTTGGTTGGGTTACCTGATGCAACAGTAAAGGAATCGATGGATAGAGTCTTCTCAAGCATCGGTAACGCTGGTTTTTGTAAGCCAAGGACACATGTAACTATAAATTTAGCTCCTGGTGATATTCGTAAGGAGGGGGCTGCATTTGATTTACCAATCGCCCTCACTCTACTTACTGCAACTGGCCAAATTGAATGTACAGGTCTTAATGACTTTTTAATTGCCGGTGAACTCGCTCTATCTGGTGAAGTAAGAAAAGTTAGAGGAGGGTTAGCTATGGCAATTTTAGCTAAAGAGATGGGGAAGAAAGGAGTTATTCTTCCTCGAGCAGCAGCACTGGAGGCATGCTTGATAGGTGGTTTAGCCGTTTACCCAGTTGAGAGCTTAGCCCAAGCAATTACTTTTCTTAATGATCATACTTCCCTTAGTGCCTTGAAACCTGAGGAATCACCATTTTTTGAATACGCAATACATTCTCAACTCGAAGATTTTGCAGATGTTAAGGGACAGTATGGATTGAGGCGTGCATTGGAAGTGTCTGTTGCAGGAGCACATAACTTACTCATAATTGGACCGCCTGGTGCCGGAAAATCTATGGTTGCAAAGCGAATTCCTTCAATACTCCCAAAGCCTGAATTGGAAGAGTTTCTGGAAATTTTAAATATATATTCAGTTGAGGGCAGCGACCTACTTTTGCATCGCAAAGGGATGGCTAGACCCGTAAGAACGCCTCATCACACAATTAGCGATGTCGGGTTGCTCGGTGGAGGTTCAATTCCCGGGCCCGGAGAAATATCTCTTGCTCATAATGGGATTCTTTTTCTTGATGAATTGCCCGAGTTTAAGCGTTCGGCACTTGAAGTATTGCGTCAACCTATGGAGGACGGTCAGGTGACCATTTCAAGAAGTGCTGGTAAAGTTACTCTTCCTTGTAAATTTATGCTTGTTGCTGCAATGAACCCTTGTCCATGTGGTTATCTGGGTGACGCGAAAAATACCTGTCGCTGTTCTATGCCCCAAATTCAAAAATATAGATCAAGGATAAGTGGCCCGCTCATGGATCGAATAGACATTCATGTAGAGACTCCAGCCGTGAAGATCGAAGAGTTACAAGACGAAAAAAAAGGGGAGGACTCATCTTCTATCAGGAAAAGAGTTGAGACTTGTAGGGATTTTCAAAAACAAAGATGCCAAAAGCTAGGAGTTGAGTTTTGTACTAACTCTACAATTCCTCCAACATTAATGGAAGAAGTTTGCTCAATAGGTTATAGTGAAAAAAAACTACTTAAAAACGCTATTAATAAACTATCTTTATCTGCCAGAGCCTATAATAAGATACTTAAAGTTGCACGAACAATTGCTGATTTAGCATCATCTAACAGTATACAGGAAAATCATCTTCTTGAGGCAATACAATATAGAAGTTTAGATAGGAATATTTAGAAATATCTTTACATAAACTATACAACTTATAAAAAAGATATATTATGAATATAGATGAAAATCATTCACTTAAAGATCTTGAGCGTTTAAAGCGTAAAATTGAAAAACAAATAGAAGCAAAAAAAACTACTAAGGTAGACCAATCCGCTCTTTACAATTTAATAAAAAAAGACCACGAGAAGCATCGAAGGGACGATGGCAGGAAAGTTTTTCGTGGTGTGGTTGACTACCTCGAGTGTTATGTTAATGGGTTACCGCCAGTAGCTAAATCTGCTTTCAACGCAAAATTTGGTATCGGAAGTAAGCGTGCGAAAGTCACTCCAGAAGTCGTTACGCAAGCCAAGGAACTTCTTGCTTCCGGTAATACCCTTAGCCGCATAGCAGAGATCACTGGGGTTTCAACTGCAACTTGCCAGAAAATTAAAAAAGGCGACTACGACTCGTTGGTGTAACACATTATCTACAGCTCTATCACTCGTAAAGTGGTAAAGAAGATTAAGGGAGAGTATTATCTCACAAGATCTGAAGCTATCGACTACTTAAGAATTGTATATGGAGCTGTTTGGTGCATGACCAAGTGGGAAAGGTCTGGTATACGCGTATCGTATAAACTCTCATCCAATCGTAAAGGTAATCATAAGTTTGACGCTTACAAATGTGATAAGACCAGCAATGTTAGGCTGAGAAAAACAGATTTAGATATTTATTTCCAAGGGAGAGTAAATTCCTGATTTACATTTCGTGTTCAGGGATATTTAGTCGGTGCATGGTTGTAGGTTCGCCTTTAGCATTAACCGTGATTACCTCCATTATTTTGCACTGATCACCTTGAGCCTGAAAGCGTTTTGGCTCACCATCAGGACCTGTTTTTTGCAGGAGGCCTGGCTTTTTATCTATCTCTACACATTCCAATAGGTCTTTTCCATTATAGCCTTCTTCGTGTGATGTAGAATAAAGTCCATCGGGATGCACGAAGCAAACAATCCTCCCGTACTTCATTGTACTGCCTCTTTTATATTGAATTACATCACCTTTCTCGAAGGTCTTCTTTGCGAATAAAGATTTCCTAGGGGTGTATATTTTGAGTTTTGATCGCTTTGCTTTGAAAGTGCGTATTCCATCAGATCCCTTCTCGAGAGGAGTCAGTTCATCTGGGTGAACTTCAATGCATTCTAGAGTTGGATCCCCTATATTATCTTGAAGAATGCTTACTACCTCCCCGCATTTCTTTTTCCCATTGGTTGCTTTTAATTGCCTTACAAAATCGCCAATTTGTACATCTCTAATATTCTTTTTTTCTTTTTTTTTGTCCATGAAATTTAATCTTTCGTCATGTTAGCTCTTTGCGTCCTACAGTCATTACATATACAGAATTTCCCGTGACCAAAATCACCAGGTATTGGTATGTCCTCAAACAAATCCTCAGATTGCACCGGAGAAGGTTTATCAGTGCTAACTTTGGCACTTAGTTTCATTTCCTCTCTTTTGAGATGTTCCTGATATTCCCTCTGTTGCCTTTTCCTAAGATCAAAAAGGTATGCAACACCTAATTTGAAATCTGTGTTGTCCATATTGATTGTTCCTCGCATTTTTGCACTCTTGCTGGGAGCAATCAGGAGTTGATCTCTATTTGCACCTACAACAACCACTTCTGATCCCTCAGGGATAGTCGACTTGGCAATAATTTCCCCAGAATTGTTTTTTACACTAAAGTCGACGGCTTGCATAATGGTTACAGCAGCTAGTGGGAAAACTGATTTGGGAATTTTATTCCAATTTGAGACTGCAGATAACAGTTCTTCACTAAATTCAGGCTGAATAGGGATAGATGTATCTTCTGGTTGCAATGTGGGCGAATTATCTTTAACAACCGCAACTGGCTTGGATTCTATTATTTTCGCAGGTTCTTTTTCTTCCTTTACGGGGAGTAGAGATAAATTTGAATTATCATCGGGAGAGGCTTTTTCGGGAAGAGATTGTAAAGAATCATTATCTTCATTCGCAAGTGGTTGTGCATCTTTAAGTTGCTCACAAGAACATAAAAATAGTAAGAGCAATGAAACGATGGAAGTTTTTATACACATAGACTATTTCTTTTTTAAAAAATGCATTGTGGCAAGTCCATTAGGCATAAAGTTTAACTTTAGAATTGCATGAATTTTTCTTCAGGAAACCTTTTCCTTATTTTTTGCGGATTAAATTTCTTTTTGTCTTTTTTAGTTACTATTTTCTCCTTTTTTATACCTTCCGCCTATTTTTCGGGGATATTCTCTTTTGTGCTTTTGTTCTTAAATTCGATATTCTTTTGCAGAGAGATAAAAAAGAGGTGGAAGTCTGTTAATATTTTAGATGAATCGAAAAAAACAGACAGTATTCAGATAGATCCTAGCATAATGTCTGATCTCGATACTGAGCTAGCGAGAAGAAAGACCCAGGAAAAACTTGAAAGAAACTAATTTTATGAGTTCATTTAGAAACAAGCCCTTACAAACCAAAGGATTGCCTCCCGGAATTCCTTATATAATAGGGAATGAGGCTGCAGAAAGATTTTCTTTCTATGGAATGAAAAGCATATTATTGGTTTTCATGACGACCTATTTAGTTCAACCGGATGGGGGATTGGATACTTTTTCGATTAAAGAGGCAGAAGCATGGAATCACCTCTTTGTTGCTTCTGCTTATTTTTTCCCCATCGTTGGCGGCATTTTGGCAGATGCTTTTTTGGGGAAGTATCTAACCATTATCATACTTTCACTTGTCTACTGTCTTGGCCATGCATCTTTGGCATTTATGGGCTACTCCGGAGATACAAGAATGTGGCTTTTCGCAGGTTTGGCTCTCATAGCTATTGGCTCAGGAGGTATTAAGCCTTGCGTTTCATCTCATGTCGGCGATCAATTTTCCTTAGGGAATAAGAATTTGCTCTCGAAGGTATTTGGATGGTTTTATTTTTCCATCAACCTTGGTGCGTTCATGTCCGGTTTACTGACCCCATTTTTACTAGAAGCTAGAAACTCAATTGGTTCTTTTGGCGGAAAAATCTATCCGTATATGGAATTTCTAGTTGGGGAGAAAAAACAAGATGAAATAATATTTGGAGCCCATTATGCTTTCGGATTACCAGGAGTTTTAATGGCATTGGCAACTCTGTGTTTTTGGCTTGGTAGAAAGGATTTTGCTCATATTCCCCCTCGTGGATTAATTTACTTCAGAGAAACTTTTTCTATACAGAGTCTAAAGCCAATCTTCAGACTGACTTTGATTTTTTCATTTGTGATAATTTTTTGGGCACTTTTTGATCAAATCGGAACTACATGGCAAATTCAGGCAAGAAGTTTGGACCGTGTATTGCCTGAGTGGGTTCCCTTTTTTGGCGGCAAAGAAATGCTGGCATCTCAAGTTGCGGCTGTATGGAATCCTCTTTTCATTCTTATACTTATCCCTGTTTTTTCTTTTTACATCTATCCTTTTATCTCAAGGTTTCTTAATCTTACGGCTCTACGGAAGATGTCGATTGGTTTTTGGGTAATGGGGTTTGCTTTTGCGATAGTTTCTGTTCTTCAGCATTTTATAGATATCGGCACCTTCCCTTCAGTAGGTTGGCAGATATTAGGATGTTTTTTCCTCACTGCATCAGAAGTCATGATATCAATTACATGCCTTGAGTTTGCATATACACAGGCTCCAAAGAACATGAAATCTTTAGTAATGGCTTTTTTCCTTCTCACGGTCTCTCTCGGCAACTTTCTGACTTCCCAAGTTAAGTTTCTGCTGCTGGAAAGCGACGGTTCTTCTAAAATGACAGAATCACAGGAATTGTCGTTTTGGACTTTTTTGATTTTAATTACAGCTTTTGTGTTTCGATATGTTGCGAGGAACTACAAAACAGTCGAGTATCTGCATGAAGCTTGAGATTGAATTAATGGATTTTGATGTCAGATATTTCAAAACAAGGGTCTAGTCCTGATATCTTTTTCACCAATAATTTTTTCTTGAAAGTTAATTCTTGTTTCACAGTGCTACTCGAACAGCGGATAATTAGATATCCCTTGATTGGGTCCAGCCTTTCAGGGGCACACTTATTTGCTAACTGAATACCCACTAATTTGCTCCAGTTCTCCGAAATTTTCTGCTCTGGAGATACATCAGTCCCGATTTTCCATGATTCCCAAACTCGCTCAATGATATCGTTGAATCTGGCCGGATCCTTTTTTTTTCTTGGATCTTCAGTGATAGGCATACCTGTAAAACTGGAAATGAGGCTTCTTTCTTTATAATTCACAATTGGGATAATTGTAGTTGGTAATAAGTCATTTTGCTTAGGCACAATCGGTGCTATGATTGAGTTCCTCTTAATTTAAAATAAAATATGATAGTAAAACCAAGAATAAAAGGATTTGTGTGTATTACCTCGCACCCAATAGGATGCATGGCTTCAGTCAAGGAACAAGTGGGGATTGCACAATCTGCTATTTTAGACAATGAAGAATCTCCTAAATGTGTTCTTGTTATTGGAGCCTCTACAGGTTACGGGCTTTCAAGCAGAATTGCCTCAGCTTTTTCTGCGGGAGCAGACACTTTAGGAGTTTATTTTGAGCGACCGCCTAAACCAGATAAGCCCGCAAGTGCTGGGTTTTATAACTCATTAGCCTTTAATAAGTTAACCGAGGATTTAAATTCTAAGCACATCGATATAAACGGGGATGCTTTTTCCAATGAATGCAAGTTAGAGGTTCTTCAAAAATCCAAGGAAATGGGCGGGGCTTTCGATTTGGTTATTTACAGTCTGGCTTCTCCAAGGCGTACTGATCCTGAAAGCGGTTTGGCTTATCGAGCTTGCTTGAAACCTATAGATGCGGTCTACCGAAATAAAAGTTTAGACACTGATAAAGAAGAGGTAAGAGATATCTCAATTGAACCCGCATCAATTGATGAAATTGAAAGTACCCGCAAAGTAATGGGTGGGGAAGACTGGAAATTATGGACCGAATTTCTGTTAAAGGAAAATTTATTGGCTAAAGGGTGCATGAATATAGCCTACTCTTACATTGGACCAGCAGTTACGCAACCAATCTATCGTAACGGTACCATCGGAAGAGCAAAAGAGGACTTGGAGTCTACTGCCGATGATTTAACTCAATTGATGAAAGATATGTGTGAAGGTAGTGCGTATGTATCCGTTAATAAAGCTGTTGTCACGCAAGCAAGTTCCGCTATTCCCGTTGTGCCACTTTATGTTTCCTTACTTTTCAAGATTATGCACAGTAAAGGTACACATGAAGGTTGCATTGAGCAAATTGTCCGCATGTTCAGAGATCGTTTATATAATGGGAAAAGTGAGGTTTTGGTCGATGATAACAATCGAATCCGACTTGATGACTGGGAAATGGATCAGGATGTTCAGAACGAGGTTATGAAGGCTTGGGCGACGATCACCACTGAAAACTTAAACCAAATGACGAACTTTAAAGAATATCAAAGTGAATTCTTAAAACTTTTTGGTTTTGGTATTAAAGGTGTGAATTATGACGAGGATGTAGATCTTGTGGACCCATTTACTTTTTCCTGATCATGTAAAGGATTGGGGAGTATGGCTTTTTGTTACCAAATTCACTCGTACAATCCCATTGATACTCGCTGATTAGATTTTTCACCGCTGTATTTTCCTCTATCCCTCCTTCATGACCTTGGTAAGTGATGACCGAGATTACACCATTTACACTCAACCATTCATAAGCTTTTGCTATAGCTGCACAAGTTGTTCTTGGGTTTGTGGTGATGAGATGATTTCCCTTTGGTAAATAGCCAAGGTTAACCATAACTGCAGAAATCTCACCTTTCAATCCTTGAGGCAAATGTTCCGTAAAGCTACCATGGCATTGTTGAAAGATTTCGACTTGAGAAATACATTTACGCTCCTTTAGCAGATTTTGGGTAATCTCAACGGCTTGCTGCTGTATATCAAAGGCATAAACCTTTCCTTCCTTTTTAACTAATTCACTTAGAAAAAGTGTGTCCAGTCCGTTGCCGCATGTTAAGTCAATACACAAAGAACCATCTGAAACAGATGATTTGATATAAGATTTAGCACAGTCAACTAGTCTCATGCACTTATTTCCCTATAGTATTCCATAAATCTATTTAGATTTATATGACTGGGTAACTCAATATTTCTGATAAGAAGATTTATCAAATGATCTGCACTTAATTTGATTGTCGTGGAGCCCCGTGAACCGAATCCATTAAAAATGAATAAGTTCTGATATGTTGGGTGGCGACCAATGATTGGATTGCGGTCTTTGGTCCCGGATCTAATTCCGCTAAGGTGATCTACTTCTTGGAATTGGTTAATCGGAATAAATTTCAATTTTCTGTATATCTCACTCTTTCCTTCAAGGGTAGGGCCTGACTTCAGGTCGGTATGTTTCCAAGTTGAGCCACTTAAGTATTTATCATCACAATGCGGAAGCAACCATGTTCCATTACTGACCGTAGGGAAATGGGGCCCCTGTAATTCAAGGATTTCACCTTGAGCCGGAGCAAATGGAAGCCAATTAAAGAAAGGATTATTTGCAACATTGTATCCCTCTGCAAAAATAGTAGTTTGTTTGGATGTCAAAATCATATTAGCCTCTCGAGGCTTGATCCATGAATCCATGGACACAAGAAGTTGCTTTGATTTTTCAATAAATCTTCCCACATCGAGTCGATATGATTTGGTTTCTCCGGCACCCCATCTGCCGGAAATACCCATTTGATTTAAATTTTTTTCAGAAACGAACGATTTTGCGTATTCCGATGAATCAGATAACTCTTTCCATTTAATAACTTGATGCTCGGAAATGAAAACTCTTAATAAGGTCTCCTCCTTGAAAAGTTTTTCTCCATATAGTTTTTCCCACTTTCTGAAGAATCTTAAATTAGTCTCAACGCAATCTTTGAATTCCTCAGGTATATTTAGTTTTGGACCAATGAATGGATTAATTAGGCCTGCAGCTACCCGACTGGCAGAATGATTGATTTCCGCATCTGTACAGTAAACTTTAAACCCCTTATCAAGAAGAGAATGTGCGAGAATCGCACCTGCAAGACCATGACCCACTATGAAAATTGGGTTCATTCTTAATAGATTACGAGTTGCATTTGCGTTGAACGGGGAATTCAATGGTTAAGTAGTAATGAGGGTATTAAAATTGATTTCGCAAATATTGGTATTCATTGCCTGTGTTTATTTAGCAAAACAGTTGTTTACTCTAGATGAAATTAAATTAATTAACACAAAAAATGTATCCAATGAATCCTTCTCTCATGATTTGATCATGAAAGAGAATCTCCTTTCGGGCGCATCGAATAAAACAAAAGAACATGCAAGCTATTTGAGCTTAATAACTAACCAAATCATCGATGCAGGCAGTGATATTTTGCTTTCAATCGGCAAACCTAATCATTTAGACATGAATTTCACACAGTCTTCATTCGGATTTGAAATGATTGATTACTTGGAGCCGTTAAGAACCATCAGGGTAAGAGTTGATGATCCGGTTTCTTTCGCACGGTTTTTAGCTGATAATGGTGAGGAATTTGAGTTTGAGCAGAATGTTCCACTAAAGCTTCCTACCATGCCTGAGCAACGAATTCTTGAAGCAGAAGAGCCTTTTTTGGGTCATTCAATGAACTGGCTTGGTGCTCAGAATGATCGTCGAGAGTCAGGTCATGGCATAAAAGTAGCCATACTCGACACCGGTATAGAGATAAACCACGAATCTCTGTATGGATTAAATTACAGTGAAGTGTCGTTGTTGGATGATGGTGTTGATGTCGGAGTTGGGCATGGCACTGGTATAGCTTCAATTATTGCCGGTCAAACAGATGAGTTTTTAGGATTAGCTCCGTCCAGTGAAGTCTTGTCAGTCAAAGTATTAAATTCTGATGGAGTTGGAGATTCTTTTACGATTGCCAAAGGGATCGTTTTGGCTGTCGATCAAGGTGCGGATATCATAAACCTAAGTTTAGGAGGGTTTTCTTCCTCGTCGACAATGGATCAAGCTATCCGATACGCAAAATCCAAGGATGTGTTACTTGTATCTGCAGTTGGCAATGATGGAACTGAGGGAGTACTATATCCGGCAAGACATAAAGATGTTATCGCGGTTTCATCGGTTGATGCTAAGTCCAGGGTCTCGAGTTTTGCTAGCTATGGTCCTGAGGTTGATCTTGCTGCACCTGGAGTCGGCATCGTTACGGCATGGGAGGATAATCATTTTGTAGAATTCAGTGGGACATCCATTGCAACCGCCTTTGTTACCGGTGCTCTAGCACATGAATTATCGAAATCTCCTTCGCAAAATAAAAATGGTGCAATAGAGGCACTGTATAATAATTTAGATGAGGCAGAGAAACCCGGTAAAGACATTTGGGCGGGCAGGGGAGTGGTTAACCTACGAAGACTTGAACAAAGAAATACACCTGGGATAGTTGATGCCGCAGTTATTGGCTATTACTTTGACTCTAGTAATCTATCTTCTTCAGGAACTATACCTTTTCAAGTTACTGTTCAAAATCAAGGCACTGCATGGATTCA